>Ga0247610_10000086_pt1 | contig 149417 bp, 126 predicted proteins | sample 174DNAGHGhighgp2_FD_193483 | JGI IMG/M metagenome (GOLD analysis project Ga0247610, IMG submission 193483) | Sheep rumen microbial communities from Palmerston North, Manawatu-Wanganui, New Zealand - 1742 DNA GHGhigh gp2 | ecosystem: Host-associated > Mammals > Digestive system > Stomach >... | reverse complement strand
ATAGCCCAAAATATTCCTTATTCTGCTGTGTTCAGAAAAAATGATATTGTTGCTGTTACTGTATCGAAGCAGAATAAGGAAGCATTTGATCAGATAGAAAAGTCTGTAAAGAGCAAACGTGTAAAGGGTACAAGCCGGACTGCACCTGATAAGGCTGTACAGAAGCCTGAGCGTAAAGCAGAGGTTTCGAAGACGGGCGGCAGACGTGCATTCTTTTCCCGTGACCGTATGAAGCAGAGTGCGCAGCGTATAAGCAGCAAGGGACAGCAGAAACCTCCGCAGCAAAGTAAGGGAAAGAATCAGGGGCTTGAATGATGAGCGTTACTGATGAACAGAAAGAAAGAGCAAATTACGTTAATCTTCCGCAGTTCCTTATGTCGCACGGCTTTGATCTGAAACGTGCCGGCAAGGAGTATATCTGGAAAGACCATGACAGCCTGCATATCAGAGATAACGGTCCGGGAGAGCGTGGTCAGTGGTTCCGTTTCAGTGAGAACAAGGGTGGTGACAACATAGGCTTTCTGCGTGAGTATATGGGAATGTCATTTACGGAAGCTGTCGAAGCCCTTACCGGCGAAAGATCAGAACGTACCTATACTCCGCCAACACGTACATACAAGCCCGAACCTGTCAGACAAGCGGCAAGGGAGCTTTCCCTTGCCGAAGCTGATAACAGCAGACGTGTGTTTGCATATCTTTGCAAGACCAGAGGGCTTGACTACGATATGCTTTCTGCGCTCGTGAAACAGGGCGTGATCTCACAGGAAGAAAAGACAGGGAATGTTCTTTTCAAGTATTTTGATGATAAAGGAAATGTTATCGGCGCTGAAAAGGTCGGTACATCGACTGAGCATAAATTCAAGGGTATAGCAACCGGCTCGGCGGCGGGACAAGGCTTTGAAGTTGTCCGCAGCACAGGAGAAAAGGCTTTTTTCTTTGAGAGCGCAATAGATATGCTTTCATATCTTCAGATGCATGATGGTGAGCTTGATAACTGCCGCCTGGTTTCAATGATGGGCGTAAAGCCTAATATCGTGCTTGAAACTATGACGAGACATAATATTCAGCCTGAGAATATGTTTCTGTGCTCCGACAACGACACGGCAGGAAACGATTTTGCAGACAGACTAAGAGAAGAATATCCCGATATGAAGCGTATCGTTACTCCGGACAGATATAAAGACTGGAACGATATGCTTCGTGGTATTCCTAAAACAGAACAGAAGAAAGAAACAAAGGAGGTAAATGAAACTGATATGCAGAGATACGGTAATGAGATTTGGAACAAAGCGACGGACAACAGAGATAAGAGTATTGTTACAGTAAGCGTACATGATTTTCCGCGCGTACAGGAACAGCTTGAACAGTCCGGAATCAATTACTATGGCTATGAACACAATGATTCAGTGGTAATGGCGATAAACGACAAGGATATCGGCTGGTTCGGCAGGATTGTGGGCGTTCCGGATATTGAGCCACGCAAATCCACGGTGGCGTATATGCCGCCCGATAAGAACATAATCGGCAATGCGGAATACAGATATATCCCGAATAAGGAATATGTAAACGCTGACCGTGATTCTGTGCTGAAAATGGCTGAGATCATGTCACAGAGAGGAATAAAGTTTTCAGGCAGGATATATCCGACCGGAAAAGGAACGCTGACAGTAAGCAAAGCCGACCTTGATACAGTCCTTGGCATACGCAAAGAGCTTATAGCAAGGCGAAACCGGCACGATGCACCTGTAAAAGGACAGGAGGTCGGAACAAGAGCATACAGCAGGGAGAGCGACACCTATCATTTTATATCCAAGCTCACACCGGAAGAGTTCAATAATATCAGACAGTACCTCGAAACAAGCGTGAGCTATCATGCCGTTGTTAAGGACAATAAAGTTGCGTTTGCTGTCGGAAAAGAATACGCTCCTGCATTTCATCGTGCTCTTGAAAATGCGGAACGTGAATTTGATCTGCTTCACAGCATGGCGGATATAGGTCTGTCACTGGAGCAGCTTGAAGCACTGTCCCCTGTCATGCACAGGCTGTCAGTAGAAGATATCAAGCTTGACCTAACCGGTTTCTTTGATGCACGCTATGACGATGCACAGTTCGGTGAAATGCTGGCACTTGTTAATGATTATCTCGCTCAGTCACCGGCAGAACGCTACGGAGAACACAGCAAGCTGAACGATATGCTTGAAGCAAAGTCAAGCTTTGATCGTGCTGTCGAGCTTTCAGACTTCTTTTCTCAGCATGAATTCACAGACGAACAGAAAGCGGCAGTTACCGCAATGTTTGTTGGTGACGTTACAAGGGGTCAGATAGACAGCATAGACGAAACATTTACCGTCGAAGATATCCAGGCATACGATGAGATACTTCATACAGCATTGCAGGAATCTGATGTTGCGGACTTCCTGACTGCCCATAAGCAGGCGGTTATCGACCGTGAGAACGCAAACAGAGTGCCGACTGAGGAAGAAGTACTGTTCCCGAAGGCAGACCTTGCCAAGTTCCTTGCTAAACGTACTCTTTCTTCTGATGAGTGGGAGGATATGGCTTATCCGCTGTTTGACAGTGGTTATACTGAAAAGCATAAACCAAGTGATAAGGCAGCTTTCGGTTATCATCTTTCTGAGCCGGCACTTTATGATCTTGCACAGCGTTATCATGATGGTGAGGATATCCGCCGTGATCTTGCACTCGGTCTGTTGGAGGGCGGAACTACCTCAGATATAGAGTTTGTTTTTGAGCAGGGCGAGATATCTGACCGCACCTTCTACTATGCTGAAAACCTTCGCCACTCTCTGCATACAGAGAAGACGGAGGACGGCTATAAATGCAGTTTCGGCGGCATGGAGCGGTTTGTTTCCTTTGAAGATATCGGACAGGCATTTATTGACCGTACCCGTGAGGAATATAATGATCTTACATTCTGGTGGGTTCGTGATGATATACTTGATGCGATACCTGATATTTCTGATGAAAAGATCAATGACCTTCTGACTGCGTTTGATGGTGCAGCTATGCACGGCTGGAAGGACGGCGATAATCAGACAAAGATCAATCGTATCAAGAAGGCTCTTAATGATATTCTTGATAATGAGGAACATACGGAAAAGGCTTTTGCCATTATCGCAAAGGAAAAATACCATGTGAGCTTTGAAAAAGAAAGCTCTATCCATTTCGGGCTTCTCGGCAACGGCATCACAGTTTATGATGTTTCACGCACTGATCCCGAAACGCACGATTATCCTACGGTAGCACACATTTCTCCTTACGGTGTAGCTGCCATATACGACAGTACACTTTCAGAAAAAGATATTGCTCTCATAAACGCACAGGCTGAATCGACACGTAAAGAGTTTGACGAAAGATGGAGCAAACTTTCAGTGTCCGATAAGTACGCTGAACTTGTAGATAATGCGGACATTATAACTTCAATGTGTCTTATTGAAGAAAAGCTTTCGACGGAGGAAAAAATCGAGAAATACATGCCGTTTGTATTCTTCAATGAAGGTGAACGTCCTCAGCCGGAACCGGAGAAACCTGCATATAAGATTTATCAGCTCCGTGAGGGCGAAGAATATCACGGCATTCGTTTTGAAAGTATGGACAGGCTGAAACGTGACGGTATTCAGCTCAATCATGAGGATTATGATCTTGTCTATGAAGGCGAACTTGATGAGTTCAAAGGAAACGAGTCACTTGAATCGCTCTTCACAAAGTTCAATATAGATCACCCGGATGATTTCAGAGGTCACTCTCTTTCAGTAAGTGACGTTATCGTTATAACCGAAGACGATATTGATACAGCATATTTCTGCGACAGCTTCGGCTTTACCGAAATGCCGGAGTTCTTCCGTGAAAAGGAAGTCGTACAGGAAAAGAAAGCTCCAGCAGTATCCGATCTTGCTGTCGGTGATATTATCATGTACGAGGGCGCCCGCCGTGAGGTTGAGAAGATAAGCGAGAAGAGCATCATGCTCAAAGACCTTGATGCTCCCGACTATGGCGGCGTTCTTCTCAGCACTTCCGATGTTCTGAGTTATGAAGGCTGGCAGCAGGATATGGAGCGTAAAGGCTTCGATATCCTGTATAAATCACGTCAGTCTTCTGAGATCGAAACACCGGCAGAAGCAGAAATGACTCCGCTTGAGAAAGCCAAAAACCTTATAAATGATTTCTGTGTCGATGAATACAGTGATGAAGCGGACTTTTCTGACCTTCATAACGTTTCTCTTGCATATACCACACTTACAGACGATGAACTTCCTGTACAGGTCACAGCAGACCTTGCAGATTACAAGCTTATATATGAATTTGACGGCGAAGTATTCAATACAGAGCAGTATAAAAACATTGAGGATATGGTCGAAAACGGTCTTACAGGGCTTGATTACAATGATCTGATCTATGTTCCGGACGAAGTCATTGAAAGGCACACAAAATCTGCGGAACAGGAAGAAAAAGCGGAAGAACCGGTCAGTCTTATGAGCGATGCTTCCGAAGTACATGATAATACTGCTCCGAAAAATGATTATCCGGCAGTAATGCTTAACTACAAGGGCGATGCCGAAAGTCTTGCTGAGATCAAGGACAAGGCACTGTCACTTGGAGCTACTGTTCTTGTAGATAATGCAGAAGGAACAATCTCTGTCGATACATACGAAAATCATAAAACAGAGCTTGACAGCCTTGCGTACACGCTTGGTCTTATGAGTATAACCGAGTTTACATCAGCAATAGACAAACCTTTATTTACTGATGCTGACGTTATCGAGGACATAAAGCGTGATGAACAGTCCTCCGATGAAAAGCCTTTCTGGGAACTGCCTGAAGATCAGGGAATGCAGCTTAACCTGTTCGGTGAACCTGAACCGCTTGTTTCAAGGAAGCCTGCAAAAGGAACAAAGACTGCAAAGGAAACAATAAAGTCAGAATTCTCACCGGGTCCTATTGTTGACGGTGTTAATGTATTTGTAGCCCTTGCAGCGGAAATTGAACGTGGTACAGGTTTTGTACATGGTAAGTTCCGTGTGCAGGATTTCTATGAAAAGAGCCGTACACAGCCGGGACACCCTACAACACAGGAACTGGCTGACTTTCTGAAAAAAGAATATGGTACAGGCGGTCACAGCGGTGAAGGGAATATCTCACTTGTGGATACGGACAGCAAGGGAATGACTTTTCTTTTTGAGAATGGAGAAAAGTTCCGTCACAGCTGGAACAACGTAGCAGCTATGGTTGAGCAACATCTCAGAGATAATGCCTATCTTTCGATAAGAGAAAAGGAAATGTGGCAGGAGATCAAAGCTGAAAGGGCAGCTGAGGAAAATCCGGAGCCGTATAAGATCGAAGTTGGTGACAGATTTCGCAACAAGGCTACAGGTGTTATATCCGAAGTAGTCTCACTGTCGGGAGCGTTGCCATATTATACGGACGACTGCACAGTAAAAAGACTCAGCGGTGCTTTCGAGATAACAGAAAATATTTCCTATGACAAGCTCCTCGGCAGTCTGTATGAATATATCGGAAAAGCTGAACCCGAAAAGGAACAGCCCGTAACTGAAATAAATGTTTCAACTGCTGAAACCTTTGAAGAAGCTCCCGAAGAACCGGAACATACAGCTGAAACTGATAAATCCATAACTGAAAAAAACGAAAACTTCACTATTACCGACGATTTTCTTGGTGAAGGCGGAGTAAAAACAAAGTTTCGTGCAAATGTTGAAGCTATAAAAACACTGAAAGCAATAGAATCCGAAAAACGTCCTGCAACCGCAGAAGAAAAGGAAAAGCTTTCAAAGTACGTCGGCTGGGGCGCACTCGCACAGGCTTTCGACAAGAACGCTGAGAAGTGGTCGGCAGAGTATAAGGAGCTTTCAGAGCTGCTTACGCCGGAAGAATACCGACAGGCACGAGCATCAGTAAACGATGCGTTCTATACTTCGCCTACGGTTATTGAGGGTATATATGAAGCTCTCGGCAAATTCGGCTTTGACGGCGGTAATGTACTCGAACCGGCAATGGGCGTCGGCAACTTTTTCGGCTGTATGCCGGCAGATATGCAAAAGAACTCAAAGCTTTACGGTGTCGAGATTGACAGCCTTTCGGGACGTATAGCAAAAGCTCTCTATCCTGATGCTGATATAGCAATAAAAGGTTTTGAGCAGAACAGCTTCCAGAACAGCAGCTTTGATGTTGCGGTCGGCAATGTTCCTTTCGGTGAGCTTGGTTTTGTGGATTCGGTTCACGGAACGACTAAGCTTCATGACTTCTTCTTTGCTGAGAGCCTTGACAAAGTAAAGGACGGCGGTATTCTCGCATTCGTAACATCAGCCGGCACACTGGACAAACATGATGAAACAACACGTCATATGCTTGCAGACAAGGCTGACTTTATCGGTGCTGTACGTCTGCCGGGCGGAAAGAACGGTGCATTTAAAGACAACGCCGGTACGGAAGTGACGACGGATATTATCTTTTTGAAGAAACAAGAGGGTAAGTCTGTATCGGAAATGCTTGACGTTCCGGAATGGGTACACATCGGTGAAACAGCAGACGGTCTGCCGATAAACAAGTACTTTGAGACTCACCCTGATATGGTGCTTGGCAAGGTAATTGAGGGCAACAAGCTTTACGGCAGCGGTACAATGGTCATTGCCGAGGACGGCTTTGATCTCAAAACTGCACTTCATGAAGCTGTTGGAAAGCTTTCCGCTGAAATCAGCCATGACAAGTGCCGTGACGTTTATGCAAAGACTGTACAGGGCGAACAGGTGCAGATACCGTCAAACATTCGTAATTACAGCTTTTTCTTATCAGGTGACCAGGTGTATTTCAAGAGAAACAATGCCGCCTGCGAAGCACGTTATGACAAATCAAATGCACAGCATAAGCGTTTTTCTGCCTTTATTGGCTTGCGTGATCTGACAAGAGAACTGCTTGAAGCACAGGAACTTGATAAGTCTGACAGCGTTATAAAGGACTTACAGGCAAAGCTGAACGATGCATACGATGATTTCTACAAGAAATTCGGCCTTATACATTCTCAGACAAACAAACGCTATTTCTCGGAAGATGTATCATATAACCTTGTGGCAGGGCTTGAAAAGAGTTATGATAAAACAGAGCTGAAAGAGAAGTCCGATATCTTTTTCAAGAGGACTATTGTACCGCCGAAAGCTGTAGAACATGTTGAGACAGCACTTGAAGCACTTACTCTTTCCGTTGCTGAAAAAGCAAGAGTGGATTTTGAGTACATGAACAAGCTCACGGGTATGACCGAAGACGAGCTGAAACATGACCTTTCCGGTGAGATATTCAAAGTTCCGCATACTGAGAACGAATATCAGACAGCGAGTGAATACCTTTCGGGAGATATACGTAAAAAGCTTCAGATTGCAGAGGAAGTTGTTGAATATGATCCCGACTTCAATATAAACGTATCAGCACTGAAAAAGGCAATGCCTGAACCGCTGAAAGCCGGCGATATAGATGTAAAACTCGGTGCTTCATGGGTAGACCCGAAGTATTACGAGCAGTTTATCTACGAACTTCTTCAGACACCGGCTTATCAGCGCAGTGACAGCCCTTCTTCAAGGTGGAACAAGTCAGCTATTATCGGTGTGGAATACTCGGAACACACGAATTCCTTCCATGTATCGAACAAGTCATCAGACAGATCGGTTCTTGCAACACAGAAGTTCGGTTCACATAAGATGAACGCCTATGATATTTTCGAGCATATCCTCAATTTACAGGAGCCGAAGATATACAAGACGATCGAAGTACCTGACGGCATGGGCGACACGAAGGAAAAGCGTGTAGTCGATATTGATGCAACCCGTGTTGTACAGCGTAAAGCTGATGATATGCGTAAGGCTTTCAAGGACTGGATCTTTAAGGATCCGGTACGCCGTGAAGCTATCGTTGACAGATACAATGAACTGTTCAACAGCATACGTCCCCGTGAGTACGACGGCAGCAATCTTTCTTTTCCGATGATGACAAATGAGATAAAGCTTCACGATCATCAGAAAAACGCCATTGCACATGCCATGTTCGGCGGAAATACGTTGTTTGCACACAGTGTGGGTGCTGGCAAGACGTTCGAGATGATCGCAACAGCTATGGAAAGCAAGAGACTCGGACTCTGCACAAAATCGCTCTTTGCCGTGCCTAATCACCTTACTGAACAGATCGGTGACGATTTTCAGAGACTCTACCCGTCAGCAAACATACTCGTTGCCACAAAGAAGGACTTCCAGAAAGCGAACCGTCAGCAGCTTTTCGCAAAGATCGCAACTGGTAATTACGATGCCGTTATTATCGGACATTCTCAGCTCGGAATGATACCCGTATCAAAAGAACGTCAGCAGATGACTATTCAAAGCCAGATAGATGATATTCTTCAGGGCATTGAAGAGCTAAAGGAAAAGGAGGACGGTTCACGTTTTCAGATAAAAGCCATGGAGCGCAGTCGTAAAAGCTTGCAGAAACATCTTGACAAACTCGAAAAAATGAACCAGGACGATACCCTGACATTTGAACAGTTAGGCGTAGACAGGCTGTTTGTCGATGAGATGCACGAGTTCAAAAATTTGTTTACTCCGACAAAATTAACCAACGTTGCGGGCATATCCAACTCGGCTTCACAGAAGGCTCTTGACCTGTTTTTAAAGGTAAGATACCTTGATGAAAAGACCGGCGGCAAGGGCTTTATAGGCGCTACAGGTACGCCTTTAAGCAACAGTGTAACAGAACTGCACACCATGATGCGATATCTGGAATATGATTTCCTGAAAGATCACGGGTTACAACACTTTGACAACTGGGTGTCCGTTTTCGGTGAACAGAAAACAGACTGGGAGCTTCGCCCTGCTGGAAACGGCTTCAAGGAGCGAACCCGTATTGCTTCTTTCAGCGGACTTCCGGAGCTTATGAGTATGTTCAAGCAGGTTGCGGATATCCGTACTGCCGATACATTAAAGCTCGATGTACCGGACTGTGAGTACAAGGTCGTGCAGGTTGATGCGACACCATTCCAGCAGGAGCTTGTTCAGGAACTTGCCGACCGTGCCGATGCAGTAAACAACGGAAACGTTGATCCGACTATTGACAACATGCTTCGTATCACAAGTGACGGACGCAAGCTCGGACTCGACCCGCGCCTTATTGACCCGTCATTTGAAGATGACCCGAATACAAAGCTTAATCAGTGCGTTGAGAATGTTGCCCGTATCCATAAAGCGACAGCCGAGGACAGGCTTACACAGATTATCTTCTGTGACCTGGGCGTTCCGCACAAGTCTTCAGCTGAAACAGAAGTGGCAGGAGAGGATTCAGACGATGCCAAAGATAAAAAGTCGATGGCAGAGCTTGAATCACTCGAAGAAGAATGTGATTTCTGCGTATACGACGATATCCGTGACAAGCTGATAGCAAAAGGCATTCCGGCAGATGAAATTGCATATATCCACGATGCAAAGACAGAAAAGCAGAAAGCCGATCTTTTCGACAAAGTACGCTCCGGTGAAGTCAGGGTTTTACTTGGCAGTACATCGAAAATGGGTACAGGTACTAACGTCCAGAAAAAGCTTATAGCAGTCCATGATTTGGATATTCCCTGGCGACCGGCTGACCTCGACCAGCGCGCCGGACGTATAATAAGACAGGGAAATGAAAATAAAAACGTTCAGATATACAGATATGTGACAAAAGGTACGTTTGATGCATATTCCTACCAGACACTGGAAAACAAGCAGAAGTTTATAAGTCAGATTATGACCTCAAAAACTCCTGCCAGAAAGTGCGAGGACGTTGACCAGCAGGCGCTTACATATGCCGAGATCAAGGCACTCTGTACCGGCGATGAACGTATAAAGGAAAAACTCATGCTTGAAAATGACGTTAAGGAGCTGAGAGTACTTTCCGCAGAGCACAGGAATACGGTTTATGAAATGCAGGATAAGATAGCTGTTTTTCCGGACAGGGAAAAACATTACACTTCTCTTCTTGATGCCCTTCGCACAGACCGTGAGACACTTCGCAAACTGCCGATAGATGAGGAAACAAAGAGACCTGTATTCAGAATAACTATCGGAGAAACGGAATACACCGATAAAAAGGAAGCGGCAAAAGCACTTGAAACGGCAGCGTTATCTGTCAAGGTAGCTGATACACCAGTTAAAATAGGAAGCTTCCAGGGCTTTGAACTGTCAGTAACAATGAACAGTAATATGATGGGCGGCGGTATGTCGGCAAGTATGAAGGGTGAAACAACTCACAGTACAAAACTCATAGAGAGCTTCTATCACAACCTGAATCGTATCGAAGCCAATCTTTACAATATCGACAGCAAGATAGAAGGTGCAAATGAAAATCTTGCAAAGCTTCGCCTTGACTATGCCGAAGCACAGAAGATAGCCTCCGAACCGTTCCCGCAGCAGACAGAACTTGAAAACAAGGAAGAACGTCTGAAAACACTAACGGAAGAACTGAATCTAGCGGCTATTGAAGCCAAGAAAAACGCTCCGAAGCGTGAAAAAACCTGTTATTTTGAACGGGCAAAGCTAAAACGTGATGCTATGCGTATATCACAGAAGCCTAAGAAGAGCAAATCAAAAGATCAGGACAGGAATAAGCAGGGACTTGAATAATAACTTTAGACCCACTGGGTCTGAAGTTAAATACAAATATGATCCAGAAGAAAAGGTTATCAACCGCCTTTCTTCTGGATTTTTTGTATTTTTGATGCTTAATAGATAGAAGCCAAAATAGTGATTTGTAAAAGAAAAAATGCTGATATTTCAATATTGGTGAGATTATAAATTTAAAACTAGTAAATATAGAATTATTTATATACTGCGACGATTTCCCTCTATATTCCATATATTACCTTGAAAAAACACACTGTTGATAGTATAATAAAAACTATTGTTAATATATTTAAGCAATTACAAAACTATTTATTTTCAACAATGATGATGGCAGTATATCTGTATTGAAAAAGGGGCGTAACCAGATGCAGTTGTTTGAACACAACAGAACAGCATATGAATCTGCTGTATCAATGCTTGCTCAGACAGGTAAAGCAGCGGTTATACACCCGACAGGTACAGGAAAGTCCTTTATAGGCTTTAAGCTTTGCGAGGACAATCCGGACAAACGTATTCTGTGGTTGTCCCCTTCCGAATACATCTTTCATACACAGCTTGAAAACTGGAAAGATGCAGGCGGTGAAGAGTTAGACAATATAGTTTTTCTCACTTATGCGAAGCTTATGCTCCTGGATGAAACAGAGCTTTCTGAACTACGGCCAGCGTACACGGTCTATGATGAATATCACAGAGCCGGTGCGAATTGCTGGGGTCAGGGTATAAAGCGACTTCGTGAACAATATCCCGATGTTCCAATGCTCGGATTATCAGCAACGAATATACGTTATCTTGATAATCAGCGAGACATGGCTGAGGAGATGTTTGATAACAATATCGCCTCGGAAATGACACTCGGTGAGTCCATTGTACGTGGAATACTCAATCCTCCGAAATATGTACTTTCGGTTTTCTCTTATGAGAAAGATCTTGAAAAGTACGAAAAACGTGTCTGGAATGCCAAAAGCAAAGCAGTACGTGATGAAGCAACTGCCTACCTTGAAGCACTGCGTCGTGCGCTTGAAAATGCGGAAGGTCTTGATAAGATCTTTGATAAGCATATGAAAGACCGGCACGGTAAATACATCGTCTTCACTCCGAATTATGATTCGATGAAAGATTATATGGAGCTTGCAGAAGACTGGTTCGGAAAGATCGACAAAGATATGCACATCTACTCGGTTTATTCCGATGATCCGTCGGCAAGCAAATCATTCAGAGAATTCAAGGCGGACGAATCCGATCATCTGAGACTTCTTTACTGCATTGATGCTCTTAATGAGGGCGTTCATGTTGAAGATATATCAGGTGTCATACTGCTCAGACCGACTATTTCACCGATCATTTACAAGCAGCAGATAGGACGTGCATTATCAGCTTCAAAATCCCGTGAACCGGTTATATTCGATATTGTCAATAATATCGAGAACCTTTACAGTATCGACACGATAAAAGATGAAATGCATAATGCGATCTTCTATTACCGTTCACACGGCGGCGAAAGCCTTATCGTAAATGATACATTTGAAGTGATCGACCGGCTTATGGAATGCCGTGAGCTGTTTGAACAGCTTGAAGGCTGTCTGTCAGCTTCCTGGAACAGTATGTATGCTGTTGCGGAAAGATACTTCAATGAAAACGGTTCGCTGAATATGCCGAAAGGTTATCGTACCGATGAAGGTTATTCTCTCTGGGCATGGTTACAGACACAAAGGAGAGTAAGAGCCGGCAAGGTAAACGGTATTCTTACCGATGAGCAGATCGAAAAGCTTGATAAGCTCGGTATGCGGTGGGAAAGTGCCAAAGACGTTGCATGGAGTAAGTACTACGATGCAGCAGAGAAATATTATGAGAAGAATCACGATTTACAGCCGTTAGCAAGTTATGTTGACGATAACGGTATCAGGCTCGGTGCATGGCTTACACAGTTGCGATCAGCACGTAAGCTCGGTATGAACAGCAGTTATCTCACACCGGAGCATATTGCAGAGCTTGACAAGCTCGGAATGGTCTGGGATGTGTATGATTTCGTGTTTGAACGGAATTATCATGCAGCTGTTGAGTATTATCGCAAGTACGGTGATCTTGAATGTAAATCGGACTATGTCGATGAAAACGGCATAAGGCTTGGAGCATGGCTGTGTAATCTACGTACACAGTATCAGAAACGTGGTAGTAATCTGCTGACCGAGGAACAGTTCCGTATGCTTAACGCAGTCGGAATGCACTGGGGAAGCAAATATGATATACAATGGGATAACAATTATGGTTGTCTTGTTTCGTATCTGAAACGGACAGGCAATAAAGATATCCCTACTACACTAAAAGAAGGAAACATCGCACTTGGCCGATGGTATCGCCTTCAAAGAGAACTTTACAGTCGTGGAGAACTGCGCGAAGACAGAGCGGAACGGTTACTTTCTCTCGGACTCGATCTTAAAATTGAAGATGCCTGGGAAGCAAAGTTCCGGCTTGCCAAAGAATACAGTGAAGCACATAACGGGACGCTTAATGTTCCTGCTAATTATGTTGTAGATGGTGTTTGGCTGAATAAGTGGCTTAATGAGCAGAAACACATGGCGGAGGGCAGGAGAAAGAAAACACTTACCGATGAACAGCGAAGGAAGCTTGAATCAATTGGTATGGTATTTAGTATATAATTTACAGTTATAGGTGGTTAATAAAAAATGATAAAACCGTTTGAAAAGAAAATCTGGCTTTCATCACCGACTATGCACGGAGATGAACAGAAATGGGTAAATGATGCATTTGAAAAGAACTGGATCACAACAGCCGGCGAAAACATTAATGAAGTAGAAAAGTTAGTTGCAAATTATACTGGCGTAAAATATGCAGTTGCTCTTTCATGCGGTACAGCAGCTTTACATCTTTCAATCAAGCTTGCAGGAGAAAAGTTGTATGGTCAGGCAAAGCCAAATCAGGGAACTTTACAGGGACATAAAGTGTTCTGCTCTGATATGACTTTTGACGCTACAGTAAACCCTGTTGCTTATGAAGACGGTGAAGCTGTTTTTATTGATACCGAGGCTGAAACATGGAATATGTGTCCGAAGGCACTTGATAAAGCTTTTGAAATATATCCTGATGTAAAGCTTGTTGTTGTCGCACATCTTTACGGTATTCCGGGAAAGATTGATGAAATACGTGCAGTATGTCAGAAACATGGCGCTTTAATAGTCGAAGATGCGGCTGAATCATTTGGTGCTACATATAAAGGTAAACAGACTGGTGGTTTCGGTGATTACGCAGCTATTAGTTTTAATGGAAATAAGATAATTACTGGTTCATCAGGTGGTATGTTCCTTACAAATTCAAAAGAAGATGCTGATAAGGTGCGTAAATGGTCAACACAGAGCCGTGAAGCTGCTCCGTGGTATCAGCATGAGGAAATCGGCTACAACTATCGTATGAGTAATATCATTGCCGGTGTGGTTCGTGGTCAGATGCCTTATCTTGATGAACATATAGCTCAGAAAAAGGCTATTTATGAAAGATATAAAGAAGGGTTCAAAGGACTTCCTGTTACAATGAATCCATTCGATGATAATACAAGTGTTCCGAATTATTGGCTTTCATGTATGCTCATCGACCGTGAGGCGATGTGTGATCAGGTCAGAGGCGAGAACAAGCCGCTTTACGTTCATGAAGCTGGAAAGACATGTCCGACAGAGATACTTGAAAGACTTGCAAAGTATAATGCAGAAGGCAGACCAATATGGAAGCCGATGCATATGCAGCCAATTTACAGAATGAATCCGTTCATCACAGCAAATGGAAACGGTAGAGGTCAGTCCAATGCTTATATAGATTGCGGTGCAGTTAATGATATCGGAGCTGATATATTTGAACGTGGTCTTTGTTTACCGAGTGATAATAAGATGACTGCGGAAGAACAGGAAATAATTATAGAGATTATTAGGAGTTGCTTTGCCTGATGTATGCGAAGTATATTAAAAGATTGCTTGATTTTATAATAGCATTTATTGCTTTAGTTGTTCTTTCTCCGCTTCTTTTGATACTTATCATTATCGGAGCAGTTGCAATGGGCGGAAATCCGTTCTTTACTCAGGATAGACCAGGCAAAGACGAAAAGATTTTTAAACTTATTAAGTTCAGGAGTATGAACAATAAGAAAGATAAGGACGGAATGCTTTTACCAGATGACCAAAGGCTGACTGCATACGGCAAAGCATTGAGAGCGTCTTCCTGTGATGAACTCCCTGAATTGATCAACATCTTGATGGGCGATATGAGCTTTGTAGGTCCTCGACCTCTGCTTGTTCGTGATATGGTTTTTATGACACCAGAACAGAGAAAACGACATACAGTTAGACAAGGACTTACAGGACTTGCTCAAGCTAATGGAAGAAACGGCATTACGTGGGATAAAAAATTAGAATATGATCAGATTTATATCAAAGACATCTCTTTCATAAATGATGTAAAAATAATAGTAAGAACTTTTATTAATGTAATAAAAAAAGATGGAATTACGGAAGATGGTATGGCTACAGCGGCAGATTTAGGTGATTATCTTTTATTTTCAGGAATTGTTACTCAAGAGGAGTATGATTTAAAACAATTAGAAGCCAAAAAGATTCTGGAGGAAAGTTAGTTTGGAGAATAAATATAAATATAGTGTTCTTATGAGTTTATATAAAAAAGAGCATCCTGAATATTTAAGAGAATCACTAGATAGTATGATAAATCAAACAATAATGCCAGATGAAATAGTTTTGGTTAAAGATGGACCATTAACCAACGAATTGGAATTAGTTATAAATGAGTATATCAAAGAGTATTCCAATCTAATGACAATAGTTGAGAATAAAACCAATCTCGGTTTGGGTCTTGCTTTACAGAAGGGTGTAGTTGCAAGTAGAAACGAAATAATTATAAGAATGGATACAGATGATTACTCAGTGAACGATCGATGTGAAAAACAACTTGAGTATTTTAATGAGCACCCTGAGGTGGATATACTTGGTGGGCAAATGACAGAATTTATCGATGACTTTCATAATATTGTTGGTAAACGGTGTGTACCCTTAACAAATGAAGCAATTAAGAATGATTTACGTAAGCGTTGTTCGTTAAATCATATTACTGTTGCTTTTAAAAAAAGCTCAGTAATAAAAGCTGGAAATTATCAAGACTGGCACTTTAATGAAGATTATTACCTTTGGATAAGGATGCTCATTAATGGTGCTGTATTTGCAAATCTAGATGTAACACTGAGTAGCGCACGTGTTGGTAAGGATATGTATAAGAGACGAGGTGGATGGAAGTATTTTAAAAGCGAAGTAAATTTACAAAAGTATATGCTTATAAATAAAGTAATAAGTCCATTCACATATATTGTCAATTGTGGTAAGAGGATGATTGTGCAAGTGCTATTGCCTAATTCACTTCGTTCTTGGGTTTATCAAACGTTTGCAAGAGAATGAGAGGTTCATTTTGGATATTAAGTATTTTTTTGAGAAGATAAAAGATGTTAAAATATCAGATTGTTTATCTGTTTTTCCGATGCTTGTTGCTCGGTGCATGACGCCGATATACAAAAAGAAATATAATAGTTCATGGTTGATTTGTGAAGAACCTATGGAGGCTCGAGATAATGGATATCATTTTTTTAGATATATGTGCTTGAATCATCCGGAACAGAAATGCTATTATGCCATTAAAAAAAACTCTGTAGATTATAAGAAAGTTTCGGAAATAGGAGAAGTAATTGAGTATGGTAGTATAAAGCATTGGATTGCGTATTTCCTGTGCAAGTATAATATTAGTTCACAGAAGGGTGGAAAACCAAACGCTGCATTATGTTATTTCTTTGAAATGAATCGAATTTTTAAACCGCAAAATGTTTTTCTTCAACACGGAGTTACTAAGGATCAGGCTAAATGGCTGTATGCAGAAAAATGTAATTTTAAATACTTTATAACAGCAGCTATACCTGAAGATTATATGATAAAAAAGGATTATGGTTATCCAGAAAATGTTGTACAGATGACTGGATTTCCTCGTTACGATGCATTAGATTCATCTGAAACAATAAAAAAACGAGTCTTAATAATGCCTACTTGGCGGAATTGGTTCAATTTGAATTCCAAAAGTGGTGATGATATTAATAAAGATTTCACACATTCGGATTATTTAAAGAAATGGCTTGAACTCTTGAATGACAAAAAATTAGAAAAAATAACATCTGAATATCAATTGGAAGTCATCTTCTTTCTCCATAGAAATATGCAGCGATATATAGAATCCTTTAAAAATGTAAAGAATCATATTACATTGGCATCATGGGAAAATTATGATATTCAGAATTTATTAAAAACTTCGGTATGTATGATCACAGATTATTCTAGTGTATTTTTTGATATGATCTATATGGAAAAACCGATTGTATTCTATCAATTCGATGAGATAGAATACCGTAAATATCAATACCAAAAAGGTTGGTTTGATTATCACAACAATCCATTTAGTCAATCATACGCAAATAAAGAGGAAGTTACCAATAAAATTGAAGAATATGCCAAAAATGAATTCTGCATGGATGAAAAATATAAAAAGGCTTGCAGTGAAGTTTTTAAATTCTTAGATAAAAATAATTCTAAACGAGTATATGAATTATTAATACAAGGAAGATAATAATATGGAAGTTAAATTGAGTATATTCAGTATTTTACTGAGAGTAAAAGCTATCTTCAAGTGATGAGCAGTAAGGATTGTGATATTCAAGAGCTTTTAAAAAAGTCTATGTTAATGGTTACAGATTATTCTAGCGTTTTTTTCGATTTTGTATGTATGAAAAAGAATGTAGTTTTTTATCAATTTGATTATGAACAATATCGAATGGGTCAATATGCAGAAGGGTATTTTGATTATCAAAACAATGGTTTTTCACAAAGTGTACGAAAATTGGATGAGGCTTTCCAGAAGATTGAGCAACTCTTGGAGAATAACTGTAAAATTAGTGATGAATTCACAAAGGCTCATAAAGAGTAATTTAGTTTATTTGACAAGAACAACTGTGAGCGTGTTTATAAAATGATCAGTAACTAATAATCGACATTTCATCTTTAGGAGATATAGAATTGAATAAGCATATTATTGATAAATCATCAATATCTACATTCTTTATTGGTTTTTTGATTTTGATGTTGTCTGTATTGTATGGTGGAAGGAATAATGTTTTTGTTTTAATTTTTGTTATGATACCGTTGCTTCTTAACAGAAGGCATTTGGATGGCGACGTAGCAATTATACTACTTTTACTTTGCGGAGGATATGTATTCCATATTTTCGGCATTCTAACTAATGGCTGTGATGGGTCTGTTCTAAATCTTTTGAATCTATACATTCCATTTATACTGTATATTGGCAGATATCAATTTTATAATGGATTTAAAGGAATGCATTACATAATATGCGTGATGAATGTATTTGTTAATTCTGTTTATATTTTTAACATCATTTTGTTTGGATATACGCGTGAAACAGTCCATCTTTTAGGTGCTTCAGTTAATTTGCTTGCTTCTATAAATGTACTATTTATATGTTATCACCTATTTGTTATTCGAGAGGAAAAAGATAGACGTATATTTTGGACTTCGAATGGTTTGTTGATTGTTTCTGTTATTTGTATTTTGTTGACTTTATCTAGAAGTATGATTGCAATTACGATAATTGTTATTATTTCATATTATGCCTATTTAATTCATTTGCAAAGGAAAAAGCGCAGTGGTATTCAGAGTTTTTTTAAGGTGATTGCTTTTTTTAGTTTGATTGGAATTGGCGGTTCCGTATTATATCAGTATTTGATTAATAATAGTCGTGATTTTAAGAGGAGTGTAGCTTCTTTTACTTATTACTTTGAAATCATGGATAAGGTAGGCATTGGGCATGCCAGAACTGTTCTTTGGGGAAATGCTCTTGAGAAAATACAAAAAAATCTATTTTTTGGTAGTGGAAGTTCCAAAACTATTTCATCATTGGGAGAAGCTCTTGAAGCACATAATTTTATTTTAGAAATTCTTCTACTCGGTGGTGTATTTGGTATGGTACTTTACTGTATTGCATACTTTTGGATGTTTCGCTCAGTTTTAATTAAGTTAAAAAGGGAATGTTTCTTTTTTCTGCTGATTATTAGTGCATATTATACAAGTAATCTGTTTCAGCCTTTTATTTCAAGTTCTTATGGCTACAACATGCTGTTTGGATGGATTTTTGTAACTATGGTTGTCAGAAAAGAAAGAAAGGAACAAGGTAATGATAAGAAGATTATTCGTTTGCTGCACGCCATATCAGGTGTTTAATTGCGCCCAATATCTCAATCAGTTGGATTGTCAGAAAACGCAAAATGACATTGTGATATGTAATCATTTTGCTGATGCTAAAAAGATTGCTCATAATTGTCGAAAAACGAGGTTATGGAATCAATGTTTTTATATAAAAACAGAGTACCATCGTAGTTATATTGAGACTATGAATATCATTCATCGTAAAAATTTTGCATCAATGATGGAAGAGTCACCGGAATTCATATGGAATTACGATGAAGTTTATTTAGGTACTTTTAATAATATTGCTTCTATTATTGCTTATCGTTATTGTGTGGCAGAGCGTAAAAAGTTGATTATTATGGATGAGGGAATTGCATCCTATACTTTAACTGATTTTAAAGGACTGTTTCCTAAAAAGCAACGTTTATTTCGTTCTATTTTTGGGCATATAATTAATCCAAAATATATAGAATCGGTTAAGTTATATCATCCAGAGTGGTATTGTGGCGATTATAATTTTTCAATAGAACAGATTAAACCTATTGATAGGAATCAGACTGATTTTATTGGAAATTTGAATACTATTTTTGATTATAATAATGAATTGGAAGTAATTGATCAGGTGATTTTTTTTGATCAGCCGCTAACAATATCTGACCACTCAGGTGAATATGAAAAGGCTATTCAGAGATGTGTAGAACTATTTCAAAAAAATAATATTACTTATAGGATTAAGTGGCATCCACGCACTGATGAATCATTTCGAAATCATTTCGGAACTGTATCGGAAAAGACATCTTCATTAGGTGGCTGGGAAATGATATTACTTAATCAGAGACATTCAACATCCAAAATTTATATTACCCCATTTTCCACTGCAGCATTGCTAGGAAAAATGCTCTTCAATGATGATGATATAGTAATTTTTTTATATAAAATACTCAATCTTAATGTGCCAAATATTGATAAATTTGTTTCCAATATCCAAAAAGTCACTGCTAATATCTATATACCAGAGAGATGGGAAAATATTGAAGTAATACTTGCGAACAAAGATAAAATTAATCAGAAAGAGTGGAAAATCGGTTCCTATGAGTAATAATAATTCAAAGGCTTTGAAATCAGGTCTCTGGTATACTATTTCTAATTTTGTTACTAAGAGTGTTGGCATAATTACAACGCCGATTTTTACCAGACTTCTAACTAAAGAGGATTTTGGATCATTTAATAATTATCTATCATGGGTAGCGGTGTTTTCTATTATAATTACGCTTAATTTGGAAAGTACATTTATTAGCGCTAGATTTGATTTCCCCAAAAAATTTGATGAGTATGTATTCTCGGTTTTGATGCTTAGTTCAGTATCAAGTCTTATTTGGCTCTTAATTTTCAACATATTTGCTGGGTTTGCTCAGCAAAGGCTGGGAATGAGTCAGATTTATATTAACTGTATGAACATTTATTTACTTTTTCTACCAGCTGTAAACATGTTTCAAGCGAGAGAACGCTATTTTTTTGAGTATAAAAAATCAGTTTTGATTGGAGCATTAATTACTCTAGGAACAGCTTTGGTTTCTGTACTTCTTGTTGTTTTTATGCATAACAAACTTAAAGCTAGGATTTTGGGGAGTCTATTGCCGACTGTTGTTATTGGTCTTGTACTTTATATTGTAATTGCGATACATGGAAAAAAGATATGTTTGGAATACTGGAAATATGCGATTCCAATATGTCTTCCTTTTGTACCACATCTGCTTTCAATGACAGTTCTAAATGCAGTCGATAAGATTATGATTACTAATATGTGTGGTGCAGCGGAAAATGCAACGTATAGTGTTGCTTATACATGTAGTTCTGTTATCACAATATTAATAACCTCGTTAAATTCAGCGTTTTCTCCGTGGCTAGGCGAAAAATTAAACGCAAATTTAATTGAAGAGATTAATGCTGTTTCCAAAAAGTATATTCTTTTATTTATTGGTTTAGCTGTATGCTGCATGCTTGTTTCACCTGAATTAATTATCATTTTGGGTGGAAAAAACTATACTGAAGCGTTGTACGTTATGCCTCCTGTAATGCTTGGATGCGTATACCAGTTTCTATACACACTGTTCGTAAATATTGAGCAGTTCAAGAAAAAAACTATTGGAATGGCTTTTGCCAGTGCATCAGCTGCGATTCTTAACTATGTATTGAATTATGTATTGATTCCTAAGTATGGCTATATTGCTGCAGCATATACTACACTTGTAAGTTATCTTTGGCTGTTATTGATTCATATGTTGCTTGTTCGTCTGTTGCATTATCATCAGGTATACAACTATACATTTATTTTTATAATCGTAGGTGTTATGATTGCGATTACAATAGGAATCAATTTTCTATATAGTCATACGATAGTTCGTTTAATAATTATTAGTGCTTGTATTGTTACCATGATTTATGTTTTATGGCGGCACAAGAATGTTGTCTCACAATTTTTACACGAAAACAAAAAAACCTAATATTAGGAGGCCGAGAATGTTTAATCTTAATAATTTTATAGGAGAATATGTTACAAAGCGTAATACTTCTATGTTTCTCAGTGATATTAAATCAAATAGAGAAAAACTTACAAATAAAATCAAAAACAAAACAGTTCTTGTCATCGGTGGTGCTGGCAGTATAGGAAGTTCATACATTAAAGCGATACTTCCATTCCAGCCTAAGTCACTTGTAGTAGTAGACATTAATGAGAACGCACTTGCAGAACTTACTCGTGATCTCAGAAGTACTGAAGGAATGTTTGTTCCGGATGACTACGTTCCATATCCGATGGATTTTGCATCAAGTGTATTCCGTAAGATGTTTATATCCCGTGGTGGCTTTGATATTGTAGCAAATTTCTCCGCGCATAAGCACGTTAGAAGTGAAAAGGATATTTACTCTGTTGAAGCATTGATTCGTAATAACGTTCTCAATGCGAAGATTCTTCTTGATCTTCTTGAAAAGTATCCGCCTGAAGAATATTTCTGCGTATCAACGGATAAAGCAGCTAATCCGGTAAATATCATGGGAGCAAGTAAGAGAATAATGGAAGATTTGATTTTCTCTTATTCAGACAAGTTCCCGGTTAAGACAGCTCGTTTTGCTAATGTAGCTTTTTCTAATGGTTCATTACCAGCCGGTTTCCTTGCAAGACTTTCAAAGTTACAGCCTCTCAGTGCTCCTTCAGATGTAAAGAGGTATTTTGTATCACCGGAAGAAAGCGGACAGATCTGCATGCTTTCCTGTATGCTCGGTAATAACAGAGAGATCTTCTTCCCTAAACTTGAAGAATCTCAGATGATGACATTTGATTCTATTGCTACAAATCTTCTTAAAGAACATGGATATGAGGTTCTTCAATGTGATTCTGATGAAGAGGCAATAAGAGAAGCAAAGAATCTCAAAAACGGAAGCAATAAATATCCGGTACACTACTCTGTATCGAATACTTCAGGTGAAAAGTCATTTGAAGAATTCTACACAGAATCAGAATCACTTGATATGGAAAGACTTTCAGCGCTTGGTATCATTACTGATAAAGAAATACCAAGCAGAAAAGATGTTGAAGTTTTATTTAATAAACTTACAGATGTATTTGCAAAAGACACAACTTCAAAGGAAGAAGTTGTTGAGATAATCAAGTCATACCTTCCGAATTTTGAACATATCGAAAAAGGAAAGTCACTTGACAGCAAAATGTAAACACTGAAAGAAGGAAATAGCTATGGGTCGTTTTATACCTTTATCAATCCCAAACTTTGAGGGAAACGAAAGAAAATATGTTGATGATGCAATAGACCAGGGGTGGGTATCAACTGGCGGAGCATATATTACTAAGCTTGAAGAAGAAATGGCTAAGTTTCTTCATACAGAAAATGTTTCTTCTTGCCAGAGTGGTACTTCTGCACTTCATCTTTCATTAGTTGAAAGTGGTGTTAAGCCAGGAGATATTGTACTTGTTCCACCTCTTACTTTTATTGCAGCAGTAAACCCTGTTAAGTATCAGTTTGCGCAGCCAATATTTATTGACTGTGATGACAGCTTCTGTCTTGATCCTGTTAAATTACATGATTTCTGTGAGAATGAATGTTATTTTAATGATGGTAAACTGATATATAAAGCTAATGGTAAACATGTCAAAGCTGTTGTTGTGGTACATGTTTTCGGAAACATGGCTGATATGGAATCGATATTGGATATTGCACATAACTACAACCTTAAAGTAATAGAAGATTCAACTGAAGCTTTAGGTACACACTATACTTCAGGAAAGTTTGCAGGTAAGTATGCCGGAACAATCGGTGATTTTGGTGCTTATTCTTTTAACGGAAACAAAATCATTACAACAGGCGGTGGCGGTGCTGTTACTGCTAATAATCCTGAAACAGTTGATCACATTCGTTTCTTATCGACACAGGCTAAAACTGATCCTCATTACTATATTCACGATGAAGTTGGATATAACTATCGTATGACAAACCTACAAGCTGCATTAGGTGTTGCTCAGATGGAGGAACTTCCTGAGTTTATTCGCCGTAAACAGGCAAACTTTGATAAGTATGCAAAGCTTTTTGAAAACTATGAACTTGCAAAGCTTATTCCTTTCCGTGAAGGAACATCATCAAACAAGTGGTTCTATTCTCTTGAAATCAACAGAGAACGTATAACAGTTGAAATGAGAGAAATAATAACAAGACTTCAGGACAAGGGTATTCAGACAAGAGCTATCTGGGGCCTTATTAATGAACAGAAGCCATATCTTAATGAAGTTACATATAAGCTTGAAAAAGCTCCGTACTATGCTGAACGAATTCTTAATATTCCTTCAAGTACTCAGATCACAGACGAAGAAATTGAGTATGTAGCAGCGGAAATAAAGAAATTATTCGAGGAATTAGACAATGGTAAAAAGTGATATTGCTAAGTTTGTAGCCAAGAAAGATGTTACAGCAGTTCAGGCTATGCAGCTGATCGATAATAATACTCATGGAATTTTATTTATTCTGAATGAAAAGGATGAATTGATCGGGAGTCTCTCAGACGGTGATATACGTCGCTGGATCATTAAAACGGGTGATCTTAACGGCAGGGCTGAAAAGTTAATGAATAAGAATCCGAAGATGCTTCTTGAAAATGAGAAGAAAACAGGATATGAATTCATGAAGAGCAAGCACATTGACTCTGTTCCGATAGTGAATACAGAGAAGAAGATAGTAGATATTCTTTTCATCAGTGATAAGCCATCTTCAGGTGAAAACTCAGACGGACTGAAAGGAACTCCTGTAATTATTATGGCAGGCGGAAAAGGAACAAGACTTTATCCGTTTACTAAGATATTACCTAAGCCGCTCATTCCAATCGGAGATATTCCGATACTCGAAAGAATAATTAACCGTTTTTATAACTGCGGGGCTGATGATTTTTATCTCACAGTAAATTATAAAAAGGAAATGATAAAGTCATATTTCAAGGAACTTGATCCGGACTACAGCATTACATATGTTGAGGAAGACAAGCCTCTCGGAACTGGTGGCAGCATTAAGCTTATCAAAAAGAAGTTTGACAGACCAGTTATCATAACAAACTGTGATATTTTAATTGAAGCTGATTATGAGAAGGTTCTTGCTTATCATAAAGAATCAGGTAATGCACTTACTATAGTTTCTTCACTTAAGAACGTTACAATACCTTACGGTGTACTTCATTCTTCTCAGAACGGTATTATTTCATCAATGGAAGAAAAGCCGCAGCTTTCTTATTTTATAAATACAGGAATGTATGTGCTTGATCCTCAGTATATTGAAAAAATACCTGATGACACATTCTATCATATGACTCATCTTGCAGATCAGCTTATGAGTGATGGTTTGAAAGTTGGAATGTATCCGATAAGCGAAAGTTCATTCCTTGACATGGGCGAATTTGAAGAAATGAAGAAGATGGAAGACCGTATTAATAGCGGTTCAGTTTCATAACCGGAGTCTGTTATGGATAATAAGATAGTTCTTATCGGTGGCGGTGGACATTGCAAGTCAGTACTGGATTCACTGCTGAGAAATAAAACTTACGATAAAATTGTTATTACTGATAATGATCTGAAAGCAGGTTCTAAAGTTATGGACTGCGAAGTTGCTGGTAATGATGACGTACTTCCTGACCTGATTAATGATGGTTTTACTGATGCTTTCATTACAGTCGGAAGCGTAAAGTCTACCAGATTAAGACGCATTCTTTTTGACAAGGCAGAATCTATTGGTTTTAATATGGTAAACATTATTGATAAATCTGCTATTGTCTCAGAGTATGCAAAATTAGGAAAAGGTGTATTTGTCGGAAAGTTTGCAGTAGTAAATACGGATGCATGTATCGGAGATGCGGCAATAATTAATACGGGTTCAGTAATTGAACATGAATGTAAAGTCGGAGATTTTACACATGTTTCAGTAGGGGCTAAACTTTGCGGAAACGTGAAGGTTGGAAATGATTCTCTGGTAGGTGCAGGTTCAGTAGTTATTCAGGGAATAAACATAGGGAATAATGTTATTATCGGTGCAGGAAGCACTGTTATAAGAGATGTAAAAGATAATACTACAAATGTAGGTCTTGTTAAGTAATTTTGAGGTGTTAGATTTGAGCAGAACTTTAATTATAGCTGAGGCTGGTGTAAATCATAACGGAAGTCTTGAAACAGCTAAGGAGCTTGTCAGAACAGCCAAAGAATGCGGAGCTGATATAGTAAAGTTTCAGACAGCTAAACTGGATTCTTTAGTTTCCAAATGTGCCGAGATGGCTGATTATCAGAAAAAGAACATAGGAAAAGAAGAATCTCAGAAAGAAATGCTCAGTAAACTTCTGCTTAGTTATGACGACTTTACTGAACTCGCAGCTTACTGTAAAGAAGTCGGAATAATGTTTTTATCTACACCTTTTGATATTGACAGTATTCATTTCCTTGATCCAATGCAGGATATATGGAAAATACCTTCCGGAGAAATTACTAATTATCCTTATCTTGTTGAGATTGCAAAGACAAAAAAGAGAGTGATCATTTCTACTGGAATGTGTGAAATGGACGAGATAGAAGAAGCACTTAAGGTGTTAAAAGAGAACGGAACAAGTGATATTACGGTTTTACATTGCACAACTGAATATCCTGCACCTTATGATGAAATCAATCTTAAAGTTATGGAAACTTTAAAGAATGAGTTTGGTTATCCGGTGGGGTATTCGGATCACACCAAGGGAATAGAAGTACCAGTAGCTGCTGTTGCAATGGGCGCAGAGGTTATTGAAAAACACTTTACACTTGATAAAAATATGGAGGGGCCTGACCATAAAGCAAGTCTGGAACCTTCTGAACTTAAAGCTATGATAGATAGCATAAGAAATATCGAGAAAGCTCTTGGAACAGCTGAAAAGAGACCTTCAGAAACAGAAATGAAAAATCGTCTTGTTGCAAGGAAGAGTATTGTTGCTCTGAAAAATATCAAGGCTGGAGATATATTTACTGCTGAAAATCTGACCACTAAACGACCGGGCAGCGGAGTTTCACCGATGAAGTGGAACGAAGTGATTGGTCAGAAGGCGAAGCGTGATTTTTCAGAAGACGAGTTGATAGAAATATGAAAAAGATAGCAGTTGTAACAGCGACGAGAGCAGAGTATGGTATTCTTACTCCGCTTATCAGAGCAATACATAACGATAATAATCTTGAACTTGAATTAATAGTTACAGGAACTCACCTTTCAGAAAAACACGGCTTAACTAAAACGTTTATAGAGAAAGATGGATTTCCTGTTTCGTATGAGATACCTATTTTAGAGGATGGAAATTCTCCGTTCGATATTTCACTGACTATGGCAAATGCAATTAAAGGATTTGCTGAGTGTTTCAGAGATGACAGACCTGATATGGTAGTTATTCTCGGAGACAGAACAGAAATGCTTGGAATTGCAGCAGCTGCAATGAATGAAAGAATACCAATTGCACATTTGCATGGCGGTGAGGTAACTGAAGGAGCAGTTGATGACTGTGTTCGTCATGCTTTGTCAAAGATGAGTTATCTTCACTTCACTTCTACTGAAGTTTACAGGAACAGAGTTATTCAGCTGGGAGAAGATCCACAGAGAGTTTTCTTTGTTGGTGCGTTAAGTACCGAAAACATTCTGAAAGCAGCTTTGTTTAGTGAAGCAGAAATCAGAAAAGAAATCGGTATTTCTGAAAATATGCCATATTCAGTTGTGACATTTCATCCGGTTACGCTTGAAGAAGATTCAGCTAAGAATCAGACTCTTGAATTATGCAAAGCAATGGAAGAATGTAATGATCATTTTTATCTGATCACTATGGCTAATGCTGACGCAGGCGGAGATCTGGTAAATAAACTGTTGGGTGAATTTGCGGATAAACATGAAAATATTAAGCTTGTATCTTCTTTAGGAATGAAAAGATATCTTAGTGCAGTAAAGTATTGCGATTTTGTTTTAGGTAATTCTTCAAGCGGAATAATTGAAGCGCCTGTACTTGGAGCACCTACAGTAAATATTGGTGATCGTCAGAAAGGAAGATTAATGGCTGACACCATAATAAACTGTGAACCTGAGTGCAAAGTTATAATTAATGCAATTCATAAGGCTGAAAATATGGAACACCATGCAACACTGATGTATGGTAATGGAAATACATCTGAAAAGATAGTAAGTATTATTAAAGATGTTTTGTTTAATGAAAAAGTGGATTTAAAGAAAAAGTTTTTCGATTTGAAGGTGTAAAAATGAAATCATTATTTATTATTCCTGCAAGAGGTGGAAGCAAGGGAATTCCTCATAAAAATATCAAAGAATTAGCAGGAAAACCTTTGATAAACTACAGCATAGATGTTGCACGCCAAATAACTGGTGATGAAAATATCTGCGTTTCTACAGAAGATGACATCATTATAGAATGTGTTGAAAAAACAGGATTAACTGTACCTTTTAAAAGGCCAGCTGAACTTGCTTCTGACACAGCAACAACTAATGATGTGTTACTTCACGCTATTAAGTACTATCATGATAAAGGCATAGATTATGATAATATTGTTCTTTTGCAGCCTACATCTCCGTTGCGAACAGCAGAACAGGTAAAAGAAGCAATGGCTTTATATCGAGATGATATTGATATGGTTGTTTCAGTAAAAGAGAACGTTTCATCTGTTGTTCTTTTTAAAGAAAACGATAATGGATATCTTGAGCATGCTTTTGATGTTAGTAAAGGACTTCGCAGACAGGATGCTTTAAAGCTTTATGAGTATAACGGCGCAATTTATGTGATCAACTGTAAGTCGCTTATAAATAAAGGTATGAGTGGGCTTTCCAAAGTAGTGAAGTATGTTATGTCTGAAGAAACTTCAGTAGATATCGATAATATGTTTGATTGGCGTTTGAGTGAATTAATGATGGTTGATTAATAATAGCTGAAAAAAATGATAAAGAGGGATGAACTATGGGTAATACAATTAAGACAGTAAGCGATTTTCTTTTACAATTAATTAATAAAGGGGTAGAGGATATTAAGCCATATTTAAATATAAATCACAATTCTATTATTGGTGGTATGTATGAAGGCTTAACTAAAAAATTTCTAGAAAAAGCAATATTCAAAGATATGGATCTACGCGTTGTATCGGGTAAAATCACCAATGATGCTGGTGAATTCAGTAAGCAGATTGACTGTATGGTAGTAATTGGTGAAGGTGATCTTGTTCCTTTTACTGATAATTATGTATATCATATCAACCAAGTAATTATGGTTGTTGAAGTAAAAAAGAATCTGTTTATGAGAGAATTGACAGGTGGCTATGATAATCTTAAAAGTGTTATTGATATTCAAAACAATAATTATAGAGAAGTTAGAATGCAAGCAATTACAGATGCGTTTCTAGGGATAACGGGAATTCCGTTTCCTGGTGAAGAAAATATTAATACTTTAAAAGATGATTATCAAATGCTTTATCATGCATTAGTTGTAGAAGCATTACTTCCTATACGTGTAATTTTTGGGTATACTGGCTTTAAAAATGAATTAGTTCTAAGAGAGAATTTTTATAAACTTCTTTCAAATGCTCAAATGGTAGAAACAAATAGTTGTGGTTTAAATGATGAATCCCAAACAATAAATAGAAAAGGATTTGGAATTACTTCTTTACCTAACTTGATAGTATGTAATGAAAGTTCAATTGTAAAAACAAATGGTATGCCTTATTCAGTAGTTTTTGATCACGATGGTGGTTTTGTTTGGATGGCATCATATAGACATAATCCTATCACAGTTTTATTGGAATTGTTATGGACAAAGTTGACATATCATTATAATATCTCAAGTTACATCTTTGGAGAAGATGTATTTTTAGAGGGTTTAGCACCGTTGCTTTTAGCTAAAATGGTGGATGGGAAAAATAATGGTTGGCACTATACTTGTATGGCTTTGAATCAAACGCAACTTGAAGATATAGATAAAATGTATAATAAACCTTGGCAACCGGAAGTATTGACAAAAGAAGAATATATCATCATGCAATGGTTATGTGAGAATGATATGCCCACTTCTATTAAGTTTTTTGAAAAATATATGCCTGCAGATAAAGTTGAATCAAATATTAATACTCTTATAGAAAAGAGGTTGATTTATAAAGGTGGAGATAATGTTCAACTAATCACTAAACAATGTATAGTAGCTATTGATCCGGAATATGGTTATGTGGCAGCTGATGATTTTGATGGTAGATTTAGTAATTGGTTGTTTAGAAATATTAAAAAGAATAAATGATGTAGTAGTTTGATTTTCGGATTATATTTATGGTGAGACAATGAATAAAGATAATTTAACTAATAGAATTAATTATGCTATAGATTATGTAAAAAAACAAAATCTGAATGACTTGCCAATTGGAAAGTATGGTGTAGATGAACAATCATATTTTACTGTTCAGGAGTATACAACCAGAAAAGAAGAAAAATCAAAATTTGAATCACATAAGAATTATGTTGATGTTCATTTAATGATAAATGGCATGGAAAAAATTAAAGTTACTTCATGTGATAACCTTACTCTTGATACAGCTTATGATGAGGATTCTGATGCAGCTTTATGGGTGGCGTCAGATAACACATCGAATGTGATGGAAATGGTTCTTGGTAGCGGGAGCTATGTTGTTTTATACCCTGAACATGTTCATATGCCTGGATTAGTTGTTAATGAAGAGATTAAGGTTAGAAAAGTAGTGGTAAAAATAGAATTGTAATTATTAGTGTATTATTAAAAAGGAAGAGAATTTGAAAATAGATTATGAAAAAGATGAAAGAAAAGATTTTATTTTGGTAAATCATTACTATATTGCCGTCATTGTGGGTTGTGTCAAGGATTTGACTCGAAGAACTATGAATCATTGTTTAAAAGTAAGAGAAAGGATTTTTGATTTAATAATGAAGAAAATGTGTTTTGAATAGTGGCATGTAGATTTTATCAAAGGAAATAAAAACGTAAAGGAGTGCATGATATGTGCGGAATAGTAGGTTTTACAGGAAATAAACAGGCAGCACCGATTCTTTTAGATGGGTTATCGAAACTTGAGTATCGTGGCTATGACTCAGCAGGTATTGCAGTTCGCAATGGAGAAAACCAAACTGAAGTCATCAAGGAAAAAGGAAAACTCAAAGTTCTTATCGACAAGACAAACAACGGTAAGGCTGTAAAGGGTACCTGTGGTATTGGTCATACAAGATGGGCTACTCACGGTGAGCCTTCTGCAATCAACGCACATCCTCATAGTTCTGAGGATGGAAATGTTGTTGCTGTTCATAATGGTATTATAGAAAACTATCAGGAGCAGCGTGAAAAGCTTATAAAGAAGGGATATACTTTTGTTTCCCAGACAGACACGGAAGTAGCAGTCAAGCTTATCGATTACTACTACAAGAAATACAACCTCGGACCGGTAGATGCAATCGCTCGTTCAATGGTAAGAATCCGTGGATCTTACGCACTCTGTGTAATGTTCAAGGATTTTCCGGGGGAGATCTACTGTGCACGTAAAGACAGTCCTATGATAATCGGTATAACAAACGGTGAATCATATGTTGCTTCTGACGTTCCGGCGATTCTTAAGTACACACGTAACGTTTACTACATCGGCAACATGGAGATTGCTAAACTCGAAAAGGGTAATGTTACTTTCTACAACATCGACAGCGATGTAATCGAAAAGCCTCTTACCGAGATCAAGTGGGATGCTGAATCTGCTGAAAAGGGCGGATTTGAGCACTTCATGCTTAAGGAAATCCACGAACAGCCTAAGGTTATCCGTGATACTATCAATTCTGTGGTTAAGGACGGAGTTGTTCATTTCGATTCTGTAAATCTTACAGACAAGGAAATGAAGAAGATCGACCAGATATACATAGTTGCCTGCGGATCAGCTTATCACGTTGGCGTTGATCTTCAGTATGTAATAGAATCGCTTACTTCACTTCAGGTTCGTGTGGAGCTTGCTTCTGAATTCCGTTACAGGGACATGAAGATAAATAAAAACAGTCTGGTAATTGTTATATCCCAGTCAGGTGAAACAGCAGACACACTGGCAGCACTCAGAATGGCAAAGGACAGCGGGGTTAAGACTCTCGGTATAGTAAATGTAGTTGGCTCATCTATTGCAAGAGAAGCAGACAATGTATTCTACACACTTGCAGGTCCTGAAATTTCAGTTGCCACAACAAAGGCGTACAGTACACAGCTCGTTGCTGGTTATCTTCTTGCTCTTCAGTTTGCAAAGGCAAGAGGAGAAATAACTGATGAACGCTATGCTGAACTTATTGCTGAAATAAACACTATACCTGAAAAGGTGGAAAAGATACTTGAAAACAAGGAACGCCTTCAGTGGTATTCAAACAAGCTTATCAATCTTACAGATTCATTCTTCATCGGTCGTGGTATTGATTATGCCATAGGTATGGAAGGAAGCCTGAAACTTAAGGAGATAAGCTACATTCACTCCGAGGCATATGCTGCAGGTGAACTTAAGCACGGTCCTATCAGCCTTATTGAAGACGGTACTGTAGTTATTGCAGTTGTGACACAGACAAATCTTGTTGAAAAGACTATAAGCAATATGGTAGAAGTAAAGAGCCGTGGTGCCAAGGTTATGGCTGTTACTACAGCGGGCAACTACTTCCTTGAAGACACAGCAGAATTTGTTTGCTACGTTCCGCAGATAGAACCGCTGTTTGCAGGAAGCTTATCGGTTATCCCGCTTCAGCTTATCAGCTATTATGTATCTATTGGTAAGGGATTTGACGTAGATAAGCCGAGGAACTTAGCTAAGTCAGTAACAGTAGAATAAATAATATATACATGTTAAATCGTAGAATCAAAAGAATAGAAAAACAGAATTTATTTACATTCGCATTATTCTGTATTTACATTATATGCGTGCTATACATTACATTATTCAACCGTGAACCGACATATCGAAGACGTGTTTTAACACCATTGTGGTAATATCACAAGTTACTTCACGAAGAAAGTGATTATTGGTTTCAGCAGATAACCTGTAATATACTCATGCTTGTTCCTTTCGGTGTCTTCATAGGATATAGATTCAAACGTATCGGCATAATACAGACGGCAATTCTGGGTGGATTATTTTCTTCATTAATTGAAATCACTCAGTACATTACTAGAAGAGGTTTGCTTGAATTTGATGATGTCCTTAATAACACATTCGGCGCAGTTATCGGAGTTGTGTTTATAAAGATCATTATATTGATAAAAGAATATAAGGATGAAAAAAGGTTTTATTGAGGGTATTGTAGTTGTCAGGAATTCTCCGGATAATAATGGAGAATTATTAAAGATGTAAAATAAGGAGAATCTACAGAGAAACAATGACTCTGTATCAGAAGGTGTGAAAGATAATGGGAAAATGTATTGAACATTCAAAGCGTACAATGATTATCGGCGGTGGTGTAGCCGGTCAGATGCTCATGACAGAGATCAAGAACGCACAGCATTCCTCTTATGAAGATGACAAGCTGGCGGCGCAGTTTGAACCTGTGTGCATCATCGATAACGATCCTGAAAAAATCGGAACTGACATTATGGGAGTAAGAATAGTCGGTCCTTCGTCTGATATTCCGCACTTCGCAAAGAAATACAGGGTAGAGCAAATCATACTTGCAATTCCTTCACTTACAGAAGAAAGACGTAAACTGATCATCGACCTTTGTAACGAGACAAAGCTCCCTTTAAAAATCATACCATTCATTGGAAGTCTACTTCTTGATGATAACGCAAGTCTTCTCGGTCAGGTGCGTGACATAAAAGTTGAGGAGCTTCTTGGTCGAGATCCTGTTACTTTTAACAACAATAATATCAAAGCATTTGTTCACGATAAGGTATGTATGGTAACTGGCGGTGGCGGCTCCATTGGTTCTGAACTTGTTCGCCAGATCTCAAAGTACAAGCCTAAGCAGGTTGTAATCGTTGATATCTATGAAAACAACGCTTATGAGATTCAGCAGGAACTTATAATGGAATACGGCGATGATCTGAATCTTGTAACGCTTATTGCTTCGGTACGTGACTACTACCGTATGAACCAGATTTTTAAGACATACAAGCCTGATGTAGTGTTCCACGCCGCAGCTCACAAGCATGTTCCGCTTATGGAAGACTCACCCATGGAGGCTATCAAGAATAACGTTATTGGTACGTTCAATGTTGCTACTCTTGCACAGTACCATAATGTAAAGAAATTCGTTATGATCTCGACGGACAAGGCTGTAAACCCAACAAATGCGATGGGTGCTTCAAAACGTTGCTGCGAGATGATAGTTCAGTTCTTGGCACAGCAGAACGAAGGCTGTACAGAATTTGTTGCAACACGTTTCGGCAACGTACTTGGTTCAAATGGTTCAGTTATTCCGATATTCAAGAAGCAGATAGAGCAGGGCAAGCCGGTAACTGTAACTCACCCTGATATTATACGTTATTTTATGACAATTCCGGAAGCAGTAAGCCTGGTAATGGAAGCCGCAGCTATGGCGAAGGGCGGCGAGATATTCGTTCTTGACATGGGTAAGCCTGTAAAGATCGTAACACTCGCAGAAAACCTTATCCGTATGTACGGTAAGGAACCGTATATTGATATTCCAATACGTTTTACAGGTCTTCGTCCTGGTGAGAAGATTAAGGAAGAACTTCTTATGATGGAAGAAGGCTTACAGAAGACATCCAATAAGCTTATCTACATAGGTAAGCAGATCGAAATTGATGAAGAAACTTTTGCATCCGACCTCAGAGAGCTTCGTGATGCTGCTAAGAAGAACAATGAAAAGATTGCTCTTGAAGCATTACATAAGATGGTTCCTACATTTACAACACCGGAAGCATTCAATAGCAAGGTTCTGTTGAATGTCTGATATTAACTGAATATAGAAAAGAACCCTCTGTATCAAATGAACAGAGGGTTCAATAATTAGCGTTAAAACCTACGAAACATATATGTACCAAGGAATAGTATAAGCAAAGTTGCACTGTTTGTTATCGAGAAGTGATCATATTCTGTCACTGACAGATACTCTAACGTGTCAACAGTGGGTAATTATTAGTTCATAAAGAAATCATCAACCTCAGATATTGATTTGAGTATTTCGCCATTAGGTACTCCTACATATTCAGCTAACATGATAGAGCCTTGAAATGCCTGTTTACAGTCAACAGCAAACGCTTCATCTAAGAGAGAAAAATACTCATTGAGTATGATGTTAAGTTGTTCAATATATGATTGATATTGTTTGTCGAGATTCAAAATAACAGATTTAATTTCTTGGAGATAGCTTTCAATTCGCTTTTTATCTGCCTTCTTAAGATAGTCTTTAGCGGAATGATATATCAAATTTCCGATTGTATTGCCTATTACAGCACCGATAACCGGAATAGGAATAAGTGCTTGCCCTATAAATGATGACAATGCGCTTACCGATACATCTACACATAGAATCTCAGCATTTAATAAGAATTCCTCATGTGTAATTTTGCCTTCTTTCAGCAAATATGCTTGTTGAGCTATTCCAAACGAAGCTGTAACAACTGCGTTTGCTACGGCGGCTGGAGTTGCAGTATAATTGGTTAAAGCGTATATACTTACGCCTCTTATACCGCCCTTGACAGTACCTAATCCAGATTCTTTAAGTATTTCATTCCAATCATCTCTTGTAAATGATTTTATAGATTTGCCTGACTTTATCTTTCTTCTGATAGCCAATCCGAATGTTACTCCGCCTTCTACTATTGCAGAGACAGCACCTGCCTTTAAGCCTTCCTCCAGTGAGGGCTTGCTTACAGAGTATGCTTCATCTCGGATTCTTTTATCTGTTTCTCTTATGTTTTTTCTTTCATCAGATATAGTTGTTTCAATTGTTTGAGATTGAACAGCCTTGTAAGATAGTTTTGATGGCTCTATATCAGAGAAACGAACATTGCTCTCTTCAAAAAAAGAATGAACTTCTTTCCATTGCTTTAATGAAAATTCGCCGGTTTCAGTAGGCATTTTATTTGCCTGATCTTTAGTAATAGATAAAAGGTACTTTATTTTCTCGTAATGATCTTCGGGTATTTGGTACTTGCCACCATTCTTTATGAACCATGGATAAGCACTAAGGTGTTGCTTTATTGCCTGTAAAGACAGGTGGTTACCTGAATTTACGAATTTTTGCTGTATTTGAACACCGTTTCTAATAAGATCGGCTGGCCCATTGTCATTAACCCATTCATAAACAGGTGCTTTACCGAGTATTTCATTCCGAGCATTACCTATACCACATTCAGCTACTTCGGCAATGAAGCCGTGCATACCTTTTATACCGCCACGATTACGAATAATAATATCCTCTTTAATTGTGGAGAGCGTGGAGTCCAGTGTCTGTAAGGCTTGTTCTAAATTACCGTTTTGTATATTGAGCGAGTTTAACAGGCGGTCTAACCGCAATTGATTAAGATAGTTTATCCATGAAGCAACAGCCTGTTCTTGATTGCTCTTAATAATTCTATCAGTTTTTCCTAAAGGCATACATCCTTCACCTCATTATGATATTACCTGACTTATTAAGGCTGCTAAAGATTTGGTGTTATTAACAATTGCTCCAAGAGATTGTTTCTGAGCATCGGAAAACGTTGAGTAATCCTGAGAACATAAAGATTTATTATCATATAATTGTTCTGAAAGCTTTGCGTTCAGATTAGCAGTCTCATCACAAAGCGCGTCCATTGTAGATTTTAATACTCTGAGAGCATTGGTGCAATTAAGTATTCTTTCGATTTCCTGTTTTTTGCTTTCTTGTATCTTTTTCTTTCCTCGCAAAGACAAAAGAATACCCGTCACTACAGATACTCCGGCTATTCCCCAACCAACCGGACCGGCGAGGGCGAGGAGAGCCTGTCCTGCTGCCATTCCACCACCGCCAGCAGCTATAGCTCCGCCACCAAGCCAGGCTAAAGCAGCGTTTGTTGCGGCGGCACCACTTAATGTAGATATTGCAGCACCAGTTGATGCTGTCCCAAATGTAGTTGCTACCCACATAGCAGCGGTTGGAGCCATGCTTGCAACGGCTGCTCCGGCTGCAACTCCTGAACCAGCACTAATGGCGGATTGCTTCATCTTTTTCTGTTCTTCTTTCCCGAAATCAAGAGCTTTTTTAAAATTTTCCCGATTTTCAGATATTTCAGATATCTCGACATCGAAGTCTTTAGGGTATTTTGCTATGCTGTTAATAAAAGCAGTAACCTTATCAATTGTTTCCGCAGAGGTATTTCGTACTTGTAAAAGTTGTTCCCCTGAGCTACTCATAAGATTGTACATCTCAATATAAGCTTCGTTAGCCTGATTTAATTGACGATCAAGAGCCTTCTCCGGATACAATAAGTCTTCTGTTTCATCAATAAAACCGGAAAAACATTCTTCTTCAGGGCTTAAAGATAATTGCTTGCTCTGACAAAAGTCAACATATTCTTTAAACGCTTTTTTATTCTCATCAAAATGCTGTTTGTACTCGCGCCGATCAATCGCACCTTTTGTTCTTGCCTTTGTTCGTGAAACACAATCTTTAAATTTGTTGAAGGTTCCCTTTGAATTGCTTTTGCTGTTTATGATACTATTCGTATCACTTATGCTTTTATTTATATGACGTATGGAATCCATGTGGGGTTTAACAACAAGGCGTTTGAAATATCGAACGATTTCCCAATACCTAAACATCTGATTAGTGGCTTTCCAGTATACCAGTATTGCTAAAACAGCTAAAAGCATTGCAATTATTATGAAAAGAGCGACATTCATTGTTATTCCCCCTTTTAACAAGCATGAACAAGTACGATCTAAAATGATTGTGCTTCAAAAAGAATGAATTTTAAGCAAAGTATCTCTATATTATTATAGCATAAAAGTCTGATTTAGTCAATATAACAAGAAATATAAATTTATGGTTGTAATGTTTTTATGGATTTATACAAATAGTTTCTGATTCCTTTGTTGTATTCATTGTAGCATATCTTTGAAAATGATTATAAAAAAGGATTCCAATGCAAACAGCACCCAGATTACTCTGAGTGCTGTTACATTCAAATAGTTGGATATTCCGCTTAGCGAGTGCACCTGTACCGGAAATTTAGAGCAGTGCTGACGCTGATTCAGAGCATCCTTTTCCGGAGCACTGAGCAAGTAAATCCGAAAAAGGGGGCAATCGCTCACCTATTCTGTCATCCAGAAGTGAACACATTCTGTCACCGACAGCCACTCCATTATGTCAACAGTGTCCGAAGGGCAGGCGGGAAGAGAAGGCTTACTTCCAATACCTTTCAAGGGCATCTGTACAATACGTCAGTATCGTCGAAATATCCTCCTCGTCAAGTGTTTTCATAATACTCTTGTCGATCTGAACAATACCGAGATACTTTGAATGGCGCATGTAGCCCATACCTTCAAACCTTTTAAAAGGCATATTTAAGATCAGCTTTTCTACGTCCTTCTGTGTATATCCGCCTTTTGTGAAGATACAGTTCTTCTTCTCGGCAGGAAGACCTTTCTTCAATCTGTCTTCGTAATACCAGGCAAAGGTCTCGGCAACGTCGGCAAGATGAGCTTCGCCCTTTTCGTTCATGTTTGATATATACGAAATCAGGAATACCGGCTTGTAAGAATAAGACATCTGCATTTCACTGCAGAAATCGAGAAACAGTTGCTTTCGGTTGCTTGCTGTTATCTCCGTCCAGCCGAATTTCTGACAATACTCTTTTACTCGTTCCTTATTGAAGTAGTGAAGCGTTCTGTGTTCGCTGATCGGCACTTCCATATCAGGAACGATTTTCTTTTCTTTGATGTACTTGCTTATCGTTTCTTCCTGCGCCGTCACATGACGTGTAAGCTCCATCTCCGAGTACATCTGACTTGCTTTATCCTGCCAGTTAAAGATATCGATGACTTCATAGTCCCTGACGGATACAGGGTAGTCTACAAGAACAGCCGGTTTTTCGCCTTTCATGAACATATCTCTGTCCCATTGCATGCCGTGCTTCGTTCCGAGAACCATTCCGCCGGGAACGTATTCGGCTACATTCAGCAGACGATGCAAAGAGTATGGGCAGTTGAACATATTTGCATTGTCAACAAAGTCGAAAACCATGAGGAATTCCTTACCCTCATGCGTCCTCATACCTCTGCCGAGCTGCTGTGTATAGATGACTTTCGACATGGTCGGACGAGCCATGAAAAGGACTTCGGTGATAGGGCTGTCCCAGCCTTCGTTCAGCAGATCGCATGCGCAGAGAACCTGTATTTCCTTGTCGGCGTACTGTTTAAGAATCTGCTTGCGTACAGCCGGCTTTGTGCTTCCGGATACTGCCTCAGCCTTAACACCACGATCCTGAAGCATTTCGGCAATAGTTTCAGCGTGCTTTACAGATGTACAGAAGATGACCGTTGATTTTCCAAGTGCATATTCCATGTATGTATCCACAATCAGACGGTTGCGGTCAGGTATCATGATCGTCTGTTCAAGATCAAGGGCGTTGTACTTGAACCCGTTGATGCGAACGTCGGACATGTCGATATTCGTTTTCACACGTATGCACCGAACGGGACACAGAACGCCCGTTTCAACGGCATCACGGATATCGAGCTTATGTGCAACCGTCTGGAATACTTCAAGCAGATCAGCTCCGTCAGCGCGTTCAGGCGTTGCTGTCAAGCCAAGTATAAATCCAGGACGGAAGTATGAAAGGATAGTCGTGTAGCTCTTTGCAGATGCGTGATGGCATTCGTCGATGATGATATAGCCGAAATCATCCGGTCTGAACTGGTCGAGATTCCTTATAATGCTCTGAATGCTTGCACAGACTACATGCGTATCCGTATCGTGGAAGCTTTCATAGAAACGACCAACCGATACATCGGGCCAGAGCTTTTCAAAATTAGACGCACCCTGTTCAACAAGCTCCTTCGTATGTGCAAGGAAGAGCACCCGCTTGCCGACCGACTTTGCATCGAGTACACCGATAGCGGATTTTCCAGAACCGGTTGCACCCTGTACAAGGGCAATCGTTTTACCTTCTTCACGCATTTTTACGAGACTGGCAAGTGCCTCTTCCTGATGTTCACGCAGCTCGAAAACACTGCCTTGCTGTGCAGGCGTATCACCGTCGAAATACGTCAGAACGGGAGAAAATCCGAGAAAAGTGATCAGCTCGTCTTTAACACGGTCCGGAGTTTTCGCAAGCTGTGTATCCGTCCAGCGGAAAACACGCCAGCCCTGATATACCATGCTGTTCTGTTTCAGCAGGTCATCGACATACTTATCCTGTGAGACCTTGCTTGGATTATGCCATGTTTCGCCGTCAATCTCAAAGGCAACCTTGCCGTCCTCGGTCATCACGGCAAAATCAATCGTTCTGTGATTACCGTATATATCGACAAACGGATGCTGCAGATACACAAACTGTCCCTTCTCTTCGCCAAACGCTTCACAGAAAAGCTCTGCAAATCTCTCTTCCGCACCGCTGTCGCCTGCACGTTCCGATTTTTTCACTGCCATCTCATTCACTCCTTGCGTTATTTGATCGTTTCACCCTGACAGAACCGCTGTCTGCCTGACAAAATACAGTGCCTGCCGGGTGACAAGCTTGTGGTCACACATATGATCTTGATATTATTACGGTAAGCCGAGCATTACCACTATCTGAATAATCGCTTTCAATGATGATTATACCATATTTTATCCAATTTTTCAATTGGGTGATACGTCCACCTATTTTGGGAGTCCCTTCAATACGAATAAGTCTTTTAACTTCGCTTTCGGCTGCATTCACCGCAAGTGCCAAGATTGACAGTGTTTTCTCCACCATACGATGAAAACTCATAATCTTGCTTGATTGCTCCGCATTTGACACACTTAACCCATCTTGCACCGAATCTGTCACGAATAATGCTTGTCTGCTGTGTAAATTTATCTGAAACGTCAGATAGACCTATTTCATATTTCTGTTGCTTTGACATAGTTGCTTTTTCTTCAGAAACAGGGTTGGGTTGATCATTTGTCTCTGAAATATATTCGCTGATGCTTCTTTTATATGGTTGAGCGGAAATGGACGTTGTTTCTGTAACGTTGTTAATCATACCTGACACATTAATTGGCGTTAGGATATCAGAAAGAAGTGTATGTTTGTCTTTAAGCTCTACATCAACTTTGTTATATTGGTTAGTATGTGATCCGGGTACAATTTCGTTGATAAATCCAGTTCTGCATTCGTTTACGCTAAGAAGATACAATTCGTTTTTGGCTCTTGTGATTGCAACGTAAAACAAACGACGTTCTTCCTCATAGTTATCAATCCGTTCCTGTTCTTTTGCGGTTTCTCTGTCTGAGTGAGGTAAACTACCGTCATAGGCATCAACTATATAGACAATATCGAATTCTAAACCCTTCGCAGAATGAATAGTGGAAAGAATGACCGGATTTTCTGCTGAACAGTGATAGTTCTCAATAAGTTTCGGCAATAGCTCCAAGCGTTCAAGAAAACCTGTAATTGTTTTTTCCTGTACAGCTAAAGAGTATAGGATATCGCATTTACCTATGTCGAGCTCTTTTTCTCTTGCATAGTCACGATACCAATAATTACAGATCATATCAATTGCATCTTGTGGAGCGGAAGCAGCAATCCTCTTCATTTTTCCCTTAAAATCCAATGCTTTTTGCTCTAATGACCGCCACTGTGACAGTTGATTAATCAGTTCATCAGAAATGGAAATGCCTTTTTGGAGCGATTTTGTACAGCTCCAAGTTGCTGCTCGCTGGTTGAAACCATAGCCACACTTATAGTAGATCTTCATAAAAGCATCAGCGTCATTAGGATTGATGGCGAATCTTAGAAAGAACACAATGTCCTGAACCACTTTGCAGGTAAAAAAGTTTTCACCTGCATCTTTCAGGCGTTGAAATGAAATGTTGTTACGTAAAAAGAGATCCATAAGAGGTATAGCACTTGCATTGTTCCGGTAGAGTATTGCCATTTGTCCATGTTCTTGAATGGCTGCTTCTGCAACAGTAGAATACTGCTCATGTTTCTTCTTGACATTAATACGTTTTATCGGCTTACCGTCCCCTCGGCTTGATCTCATATATTTCTCAGAATGACGGTTAATATTCCGACTAATAAATTTCTGAGCAGCTGAAACGATTTGCCTTGTTGAACGGTAATTTGTTTCAAGAAACAAAACATACGGATTAATATATATATCCGTAAAATTCAAAAGTGCCTGTGGATAAGCTGCACGGAAACGATAAATACTCTGATCTTCATCACCAACCATAAAAACATTATTCCGCTTTGAAGCTAACAATCTGACTATCTCATGTTGAATTTTAGATGTATCCTGTGCTTCATCAACACAAATGTACTGATATTTATCCTGAAATTCACAAAGAAGGTCAGGTCTTTTTTCAAGGAAAATCTTAGCGAAGCGTAGTTGATCGTCATAATCCATACGCTGATTTGATTTCAAAGCATCTTCATATTTGTTATAGAAAGCTTCATAGATGGAGTCTTCGGGCAGATACTCCTCTCTTAATTCAGGAGTTGTCAGCATCATGTTTTTTATATAACTGATTTTGGTTTGTGCTTCGATAATATCAGCTTCGTGTGGATATTTATCACCCGTTATGCTTGTGTAGATTGATTTGATAATTGCGCATTGTTCATTGTCTTTAAGCAGTTTATAGCGATTTGGTCTATTATACTTTTGAACATATCTTGTGATGATCTGTTCGCATAAAGAGTTGATAGTGCGTATATTAAGCCGATCTGCTATTATTTGATCGAACTTTTGAGCAAAGCGCTGCTTAATATCATTTGTTGCGCTTTTAGTGTAAGTTATAGCAAGAATATTCTCAGGAGCAATACCTTTACAATAAATCATATATCCCATTCTTGCAACCATAACAGTAGTTTTTCCACTGCCTGGTACTGCAATCATAAGATTTGCTCCACTCACAGCCTGAACAGCTCGCTGTTGCTGAAGATTAAGGACAATATTATACTTTTCAGAAAAACTCTGAAATTCCTCATCTATATTAGTGTCTATGTGCAATGGCGGAAGGCATTTTCCATCAGTCAGACCGATATAAGATAAGAAGGCTTCTTTTGTAAATCTTTGTTTGATTTGAAAGAAGCCTTCATGGAATTCATGTATTTGCAGAATACATTCATTTTCATCGGATATTTGAAAGAAAAGGTCTATTGCTCCAGCACGAAGATTATATTTTCTGAAAGTAGATCTTGGTTTGCTCCAAGAAAATTTATTATTGCTTTCTTCTTTTAATTGTCCGCTTTCATAATCTTCACGCATATCATAAAGCCAAACAACTTTGTATCCAATATTATTATGATAGAATACGTTTCTGTCATTAAACTTTCCGGAGGATAAGGGACTATGCTGAAACTCAGCTACTGTTCTGTCCACAAGTACATCTGCTCTGTGACGAATATCGTCCCATTGAACAACTACTTCCTGGTTATCAGCTGGAAATCTATTCTGCCATTCATAATGCCATTCAGACATATCATATTGACCATTCCAACCATCATTGCATTCACACTTAGGATAGTGAGAAAAATGACGTGCTCTTTCAGTTCCGGCTTTTACAAACAATCTTTCAAGACAAATTGGGCAGAAGAATGTATCGCCCTGAACAGCGTCATTGATAGATATTCTCTTTTGTTCTTTATCAAATGCTATATACATTCTTCCTGCCCTCCGTTATTATTTTGTTTTTTTACGATAATCCTGTACCATTTGCTTTGTAATTGGATAAGGTTCGCCCTTTATCCATTTACATTTATAATAGTCCCATATTTTTGTTAGTTCTTCTGGTGAATCAATACCTAAACGATACATCTGAACTTTACCGAAGCTCAGCTCATACCATTTACAGTCATAATGATGACACAACTTTTTTAATTCATCTTCACTTTCGATACCCGCTTCTTCCATAAAATCGAGTTTTTCCGTCATGTATTCTTCAGAATACTGATTATAATCAATCATCATATCGAAACAAAGTTCTAAAAGATGAGCAAATGGAACTGATAGTCTCTCTGATAGTTCAGATATCAGGCAACAGGTTGAAGTATCAAACCCATATTCATCTGTTGCGTGTATAAATGTCTCAAAGTAGTCCCAGTCGGTATTACTTAGATTATCAGATTCAAATCTATCGAGAATAGAATCAAGTCTGCTCTTATTGGCAAGATGATTCTCCAGTATTTCTCTGACATCGGGAACGGGCTTTTGGCTCTTGCGGATTTCTGTTGGTGTTTTGTTAAATTCTCTTTTTATGGCTCTTGTAAATGCTGTTTGCTCGGAATAACCAAATTCTGACGAGATATCGACTATTGACTTATCAGGGTTATTGATCAGCTCATCAGCAGCTAAATACAGTCTTCTTTTTCGGATATAATCCTTTAAAGTAAGATCACCTGAAGAAATCACCGCAAGAAATTTGTTGTAATCCTGATCACAATAGTTTGTTTCTACGTAAATCTTCTTTACTATTTCCTTATGATCAAGGCGAATATTCTTATCAATGATAGATAAGGCGTTTTCAAGAATGTTGTCTTTCATAGTACTGAGTACCTCCTTTATTTGATGTCTTTATTGTATCAAAAAATATCATATTAGTCTTGACATCTGAGTTGCAATAGATGTCAAGACCGGAGGATTATCCTCAATAGTAAGATATTATCTTCATAGGTAATGAGAAAAGAGCACCTATGTTATATGTATCTATTTGAAAAAAGTCGGCATCAGAACCGACCTTTTTCTTTCATGATTAAATCGTTATTATTCTAAACTGCAACCATATTCCTTTATTGTTTGTTCAGCACCCTTATCAGAGATAGTTTTGCCCATTGCACCTTCAATCACTTTTAGAATTGCTTTTGCCCTTGCAATAAAATAGTGATCAAAATCATCAGATACAAGGAAATCATAATTTATAAGATGTGATTCAACACGATATTTCAGTTCAGCTTCATCTATTTCTGCCTTTTTCATAATACTCTTGCTGTAAACGCTCGGAGCTTCTCCACCAATCTGTCTGTTTGAAGCAGGGAGCAAAGGCGTTTTATTAACGATGGAGTTCCATTTGTTCTTGTCAAATCCCATCTTCTTGCAATATGCTTCAGGGAAAATATGATGAATATCAGGAGATTCGTCCATACTCTTGACAATATCCATAGTGATACCTTGCATGAAATCTCTGCATTGTTCTCTGTAAACGAGAGCCATGATGCCCTTGTATGCGGCACTATTTCTTGTTTGGAGTGAAAGTAATCGAGTTGCCGAGAAATAGGCAGCGTTGATTGTCCTGTTCTGGCTGTCATTACCTTGAATATCAGCTACAACGTCTTCAATGTCTGTTGCATATCTTGTTTCATTCGCACCACCATACATTTCGCCCATAATACCGCACCAAAACCATTTAGCAAGTATCTTCTGAGTACGGGGAAGATTGAAAGTGCTTGTACCTATAACGGCACATATTGCAGATAACGGGATCAATTGCGTAGTATAGGGAAGGTCACGTTTTCTGAATACATACTGATTGAAAAGGAATTTCCTAGCCATTTTATATCCGTCAAGGAGAATATCTTTGTTCTTCTTGTAATCATCGAAATTAAGCGATAAAACATCTTTTTTCTTACAGGTTGTCATCTTGTCTGAAAGATATGTGGTATAGAGCGTAATTGCCGTCAGGAAAGATGTTTCATCGACTCCTTCCATAACATCAGTATTAAGCGGTTCACCCTTTCCTCGGATTTTATCTCTGCACTCAATCCAGTCTTTGCGGAGATCAAAATCATAGGTTGCAAATGTTGCGGTCACAAGCTCGAATACGGTAAGCGGTACACCGCCGGTATTTACGTTCTCAAAGACCTTACACACAGCATCTCGAGGTGTTTCTCTGCCTAAAGTGATAACAGGAAGTTTATATCTCACGATAGTGTCAATTACTTCATCTCTGAATTGATAATATCTTTCGATAAACGTATCATCGTAACCATGATATTTCTTATAGCCATCAGCCCATTTCTCTCTGTCCATACTGTCGAAAATGATGTTTATAGGGAACATTTCGTGTTCGTATTCATAATCACGGGTTGAAAGATCAAGAACAATATCTCGGTCGAAATTTGTTTTTATTTTGCGGTCACTCGGAACGGCAATAACTGCATCAAAGCGATCTTCATTTTCATCTAAGCACTTTTTAATGTCTAAGTAATAGAAGCGTTTGATTTCTTTGCCCTTATCAGTTTTGGTTTCAACAGGTTCTTTACAGCAAGTGGCTCTGAACATAGAGGTCAGTCGCTGTTGACCGTCAAGGATTAGAAACTCAGGTGTAACTCCTGTCACAGATACACCTTCTATTGTACGATACTTAAAACGGACGTTTTCATTTCCGTATTCCAAACGCATTATAGCGCCCATTGGATAGCCCTGAGATAAGCTCGCAATAATACCTCTGATTCTATCATCGTCCCAAGTCCAGCCACGCTGAAACTCTGGAAGCTGTTCCTTTCCATTTGAAACGTCACGCATAAGTTCACTAAGCTCTGTATCGAGAGATTTAGGAGCTATATTAATTGACATAAAAACCACCTTCTTATTATTGAATTAACAATAAATTAATTATTGTCATTACTATTCAACTCCCAAAGCCTTAAACACAGCATCTTCAGGACTGCTATAAAATATCAGATTAAAGCTTCCGACAAGTTCAGATGGAACTGTTCCGAGGTCTGCTGCTGACGTTATAGGCAGGAGAACTTTCTTAGCTCCGCTGTCAAGACAAACCTGAAGCGAATTTGCAAGCTCGTCCACTTTTATCATTGTTCCGCCGATACTTATTTCACCAAGCACAGCAAGGCTTGATACCGTTGGCTTTCCAAGAGCTATTGAGCATAAAGCAATAAGGGTAGGAAGGGCAAGCTTTTCGGTCATACCGATACCTTGCAGATCCTGATAGTTGATTATGTAGTCCTTGGCAACAGTACTGATAGAACCGCTGATACGGTTTCCATTAGCTTTCAGATAATTGAAGGCTGTTGTAGTTGCCTCTTTACTGTCTCTGCTGTAAGTCAGACCTGTTCGGTCAAACTTGCCGTTGCCGGGGAGCATCTGACTTTCAAGACGGAATACGCCGATCATACCTGAACCGCCCTGAGAAACAGTATATACCTGTCCCGGATTGCACATTCCTTCAGGAATAAGCTTTCCACCGCCTTGCTCTGGTACTGAAACGTATTTTTCTTCAAATGTCTCATTGTCGATGTAGGAGAAGTTTACATCGTAGAATTCCATACCGCCGAGCTTTTTGAGCTGCTCTTTAACTCTGCGGCGCATTTCAAGGGCGAATTTAAGGATTTCCTCAAGCTGTTCCTTAGTAAATTCTCCGTCAGGGTATAGGAGCTTTATAAATCCACCAACTATTTTCCTTACAGCGATAGTATCTCTCTGATTAAGGTTTTTTCCAAGCTTGAAATACTTATCAAGAGCATCGCCATATTGTTCTTTACGTAGCTCACGTATGAATTCCGCAAGATAATCGGTTATAAAACCGTAGTCATCTGTGAAGTGTTCAGGTCTGAACTTAGGAATCTCCCAGCCTGGTATATAGCAGTGCATACGATCAAGGAAAGCGGTATCAGTACCCATTACAGGTGGGAATGGATCAAACAGACTTGAAGTTTTCAGCAGTACATCTACACTCTGATTAATGTTTCCAACAAAAACCATAGATGCAGAAGCTGCCTTTTCTTCTTTGCCACGGGCGAATGAACCTGATGCCATGTAGTCTTTCATTATCTGTATGCCGTCTTTATCCTTGAAATTGATACCTGCAACCTCATCAAAGGCAACACAGTCCCAAAGACCGACAAGACCTACGGTTCTTCTGCTCATGTTATAGAACAGGTTAGCTACTGTGGTCTGACCGCCTGAAACAAGGATACTGTTTGGCGAGATTTCCTTATAAATATGTGATTTACCAGTAGAGCGCGGCCCAAGTTCACATAAATTGAAGTTGTTTTCAATTAGCGGAACTACTCTTGCTAAAAGAAGCCATTTCTCACGTTCCTTTAATTCATCCGGCTCATAACCGCAGGAACGGAGCATAACATCTATCCATTCCTCTTTTGTAAATGCTTTTCTTCCTTTTTTGAGATCGTTTATATCAACGTGAGGCATCTGAATAGGTGTGAGCTTACGAATCCGGATAGGAAAATCATCAGTTGTTTTCTTTTTGAGATCCTGATCCATATCTGCAAACTGATCGTCTCCGCCGTATTCAAGCTGGACAATACACCATATACCACCGCAAAGAAGACGGTCATACTTCTCAGGATATTCATCTTCGATCTGTAAAGCTTTCAGACCAAGATTGGAAAACTCAGCTTCGTATATGTCTTTCTTGATATTAAGGCTTACAGTGATTTTGTCAATAACAGTATAAGCCCCACGTTTACGAAGCACAGAGAGGATTTTCTGTGCTTCATCAGGACGGACGTAGTTATCAGCAAGTATCTTTTTTACTGTTTCTACGCCTTTTTCAATTACTTCCGGATCATCGGAAGAACAATACTGACCGAGCAGAAATTCAAGAACATAAACAGGAACGTTAAGCCCTTCTTTAATATGCTTAGTAAGGTCTTTACGAACTATCTTACCGTCAAAGTGTTCACGGAGTTTTTCTTTTATAGTTTCTCTGTCACATACTATTTTATCGACCTGTTCCATTTAAAACTCCTTTCCTTATCAGAAGAAATTGAACTCATCAACAGCAAATGCAATATCTATCTGGAATTCTTCTCTCTGAGGCATCTGAACGCCATCTTCATTTGCTATTACAAGATAATAGATTTCTTTGCTGTCAAACTGCATTGATTTCAGGTTAAAGTTACATCTGAATGTTCTTTCCTGTGCGTCAGTGCTTGTCTTATCAGCAATGATCTTAGCAGTGTCACTGACTACAGTTCCAGTAGAATCAGTGAAATAAACAGAGTATACAGCAGCTTCACGATTATCTCCGACAGCATCTTTCTGGAAGAAGTTCAGAGAGAAAATCATGTTGCTGATTTTACGATTCGCTGAAAGAAGCGTGATCTCAACAGGTTTAGTATCAAACTGAGATTTGTTTTTTCTGTACTGCTTATTATCATTTCTGAGGAAATGATAATCAATCAGCGGCACGACCATTTCCTGAAGGCTCATACCACCGTGAACGAAATTAAGCCCACTGCCGTATGTTTTTATGCGGACATTTCCTTTAGGAGCATATGCCGAAAATTCCGTTTTGCCATTAAGGAATTTAATCGGTTGCAGATACTCCGGTTTTGTTTCACCACGCATTATGCAATGTCTGCGGCTGTAATTTACTTCATTTCCGTTCCAGCTTTCCTTACTTACCTTATCATCTTCGGTGAGCGGTTTGTATGTATACAGGAAGCCATGATCAGAGGTAATAAAGATTCTTGCACCGCCAAATTCATTAGCAATGATGCGAACCATGTTTTTGATTTCATCAATAGCTGTTTCACACGCACTAAAGACCGATGCTTCAGATGTATGAGCGGTTTCATCTATTTTATCATGATAGATGTAAACGACGTTCATACCCTTTACAAGCTCGCTTCTTTCAGCACGTTTCATTCCGATGATATTTTTATACTGTAAAGCAACACTGTTCTCGTCAGCAGTTTTAAGAACCTTCTCACGATTAAGGCTGTCAGTTGGCTGATTGTCTGCAAGAACTACGAGCTTATCATTCTTTAATTCTGCTGTCAGTTCGTTATGGGGAAGGAGTGCTGCCATACCAAACGGAGTTATGGTCGGATATATTCCGCACATACTTTCGATTGACACTTCACTCTGAGTTTCACGACGGAGCTGTTCTGAAAGCGATACTGCAACTTCGTATCTCAAAGCATCTGATATGATAACAAAGATACGGGAATCTGCGGATGAAATGTGATCAGAATAGAAATTGACCTGGCGTTTGATATCAGGGATATAACCGTGGTTTTCAAGATCTTCACCGGATACAGAAGTCCAGTTATCAGAAAGCTGGGTAAGGTACCAGCCTGAGTACAAGGCTTCGACCTTATCGGCAACGTGCTTGAAAAGGTCATCGAGCATATCATTTGACACAGTAAGGCTTTTCTGAAAAGCACAGTGGAACTGTCTATAATACTGATCCATTTTATAATAATCTGAAGTATAGGCTTTCCAAATTTCTTTTGCTTCTGCAATGTGGAAGCCAGCGGCGTGATCAGTGAAAAATCCCTGCATATATGCTATCGCTATCAATCCTTCATAGTAACATGAAACATTCTTATACCAAAGCATAGTTCTGCGCTTTTCATTGCTGGTCAGTATAAGTTCGGAAGGAACGATCTGATTTTTAATATCAGTCATAAGCTTAATCAGGATAATAGAGCTGATGCACGGGAACACTTCTGTATCATAGATTACTTCTATATTCAGAGAGTTAAAACGAGTAAAGAGTTTCAATTCTTCCTCAATATCCTCGGCAAGCACTCTGTATGAATCATATTCATCACTGTGGATCCATTCAGAAACAAAGTCAAAGCAGAACGACTGATGGGGTATTGAAATAAACCGTTCCAGTCCTGCGAGATTTTCTTTGTTCATGGTTCTGGTTGTCGCTGTAAGGAGTATATGAGCAGCTAATTCAGCAAGAGATGTATTCTTATAGCCTGTTCCCTGAGATATAAGCTGCCAGAAAGCAGTATCAACTTCGTAGTTAATAAAACTCTGATAAATGCTGTTTTCATCATTGTCAAGCCCTGATTCAAGCACCGAACGGATAATTGCATTAGGGGAGATCTCTTTAACACCACATAATGCAGCCATTACAGCGAGGTGAATATGTGCAGGCTTTTCAATTTTATCAGCCATAGCAATGATCTTGTTTCTTCTATCTTTAGCATTGAAGAATTTGCTATAACGCTTGATAAGTTCACGGTAATTAGGACTCTGAACAAGACCTATTTCGTCCATCCAAGCAGTATATATATCTGCACGGAACGGCTCTCCGCTGTATAATTCTACATTAATAAGCCAGTTCTTTTCAGGTGAGTCATAGCTTATCGGACAGTACACAAGATAATTGCTTGTAGTATCTTCAACTGTGAGAAGCTTTTTAACGGCAAACTGATTAGAACCTGTGAGCTTAATAATCTTGACGTTATTAAGCTCAAGGTCATCAATTTGCGATTCAAACTTCTGATCTTCATCGTGCCAGAAAACTATTCTACGATTATAAAACTCCGGCAAAGGTGCAGAAAATCTTCGTGTAAGATCCTGCACTATTTTTTCGGCATCCATATTAGCCTCCGATTATTTTTTTAGTATTCCTGATGCCTGCAAACTCAAAACTTTATTTACGGCATCAGTTCTTATTTTATCTTTTACAGTATCTAATGTTACACTTGAGGAATTTGCCAACTCTTGTTTGCATTGCTTTAAGCAAAGAATCAATATTTGTCTTGTTATGTTTTCAAGTTCTTTGATTTCGTTATCGCTTATGTTTGAGCCGTCACCTTCATGTAACGATTCAGAACGAAAACGGTAATAGTTAAGCATTTTTTGATGAAGATTCTGAATTTCAGTATTATTAGTTCCTAATAATGCTGCGACTCTATTGGCTAACATTTGTTTTTTTCCGTCTTTGTTTTTGGGAAGAAGTATCATTTCTAAAGTAGTTGTATATTGTTCAAAACCAGTAGGAAGATCAACCTGTTCTAATCCCCATATAAACTCATCAATGCATTCTTTTAATATATCGTATGGTTCGTTGGAGTATTCGGTGATAAAACGGTTTAAATCAGCAACTTCATTGGCAGATAATGAAAAGAAGCGATTATCAATTGTATTCCTTGTTTGTATTGAGCTGGTCATATTGAAAGTATTCTTAATAAGACCACCTAAGCAGGAATGCTTAAATCGAAAGAACAAATCTTTATATCCAATATTACCTTCTTTAAATATTCTACAAAGATTAAAGAAACCATTCAGATATTTCACTTCTTCGTTTTTGTACGCTTCAAGAGCGGGTTTACATTCAAAATCTTTATCTGTCATATACGATTTAATCTCTGGATCATCGACTTGAAACGTATCCTCTTTTTGAATACACATAAAAAACAGATTATCGTTTTCAAACAAACGTGAGTTGAAATAATCTGTTGAAAGCAACCCTTTACCATCAACTACATTATCTTTAAAAGGAAAATCGTCAAATAAGATTTTTTTGATTGTATATCCATTACCAACATTAACAGATGATATGGATTTATCGCTACACATTATGATAGCACTTATTGTAACAGAAACATCAATCATTATTACCTCACTTTATCTTCGCAAGTACATCCTTGAAAATCTCATAATTATGCTTAACGCCGTCATCAAGATCAATCTTAATCATCTGATCTGCAAGGTGATGTATCATTTCTTCGTATGTAATAAGCTCATCTGCCTGAGAAGTGAGCTTTTCAAGTTCTTTGTTCAGCTTTACAGCTTCACTGCCTGATGCTCCGCTGATACGCTTTTCTATATCAGCAATAGCAGTTCTGTAACGTGACTGCTGCTCGTGAACATAATCGGTTCTTAAACGGGCAATAGTATCCGGCTGATAGCGGTGCATATATATCAAAGCCTTGAAGCCGTTCTTCTTACCGCTGTCAAACAGCCAGTAGATAGGGCGCTTCTGATAAGTCTTGCAGTGATCCGCAAAGAAACCGTTAAGGAAATAGTTACGGATAACAGTTCTCGGATTGCCCTTACCGCCAAGAGCATCAGCGATGTATTTCAGGTTTTCTTCGAGCGTATCCTCTCCGAAGACAGTCTTAACAAACTGAACGAAAAGTCCGGTAAGATCATCATCAAAGTATTCATTGTCGCATATAGGGATAATGTTATCTTTATCAGCCGAGAAAGACTTATACTTGCTTTCGTCCCATTCTCCGCCTGCATACGCCACTCCCTCTGTATCGAGGGAGTATCTGCCGAACATACAGCCCACAGCATAGGAAACGAAGCTCCGCATATCTCTCTGCAAGTCGGCGGCACGAACGGTAATATCCTTATCGTCCACTTCGGGCGTCAGCTCATCCTGCAAGCCGTATATCTCAATAAAGATACGGTTCAGTTCTTCCTCATTTGTTTTGAGTTTAATAAAACGTTCCTCACACTCATGATTCCACTGTTCATAGGCTTCCTGTATAGTTGTACATCCTCTGATAAACGGGTGTTTCATGAAATCCCAGCTTGTTTCATAGCTATTCCAGTCTTCCTTACTCAATTCAATACATGAATCCACCTTATTTTCAACTTCGAGTTTGAGTTGTTCGTTTTTCGGAAAGATAATTGGTAATTTTTTTATTTCTCCGCATTGATAATTTAATGTAGGAGCAATAATAAACAAAATAGATGAGCAAATGATTGAATTTAGGAAACCGAGATAATAATTTATATTATCAGTATTGCTTACAAGTGCAGGGCTTGCATCATCAAAAAATACATTTTTACCATTTTTCCTAAAACCGGTCTTATAAGAAGTGAGCTTTGTCCAAACAATGGTATCTTTTCCAAAATACTTTGATGAGCCTAAGCCGCTTCCATCAAAATGTTTTAACTCTATTGCATCGTTTTCCCAATTGATTACATATTCAAGATTGCCATACCATTTACGAAAATCGCCACCTTTGCTATAAGGCATCCATTTCCGATTGATTTTGTAATCCTCGATTTCAAACCATAATCTTAAAAACCTCTTATTATCACCAGTAAATATTCCTTTAACAATAGCAAGAAAATACTTTTGAATTGCAGGGTTGTCAAAAGCCTTAAATAAATTATCACTTACCCAATAAGCAACAGGTGAACCAGCTATTTTTGAAAAAGCTTCTTGTTTAGTAGTGTAACGATAATTACAGTTTGGATTATTGATTGCTTCAAGTGTTTTAGGTGCTTGCATCTCAATTCCTTTGAAATCAGATAGTTTTATGCATTCACATGGAAGTGATTGAGTTGTTTTTTGAAGTACAAATGAACCTACAGGAACACAAGCACCTTCAAAAGCGTTATACTCTAACTGCACTAATGAACGGAATGACGCATTACTATAAACATATTCTCTGAGTTTTTCATAACTGGATATAAACCACCAAACATAAGGAGTAAGTAAACTTGTATATCCATAATTATTCGTCATGGAAATTGTTTTGACAATAAATGCCGAGAATAGATCAGACTTGTAATCTGAATAATGTGATTGGATATACTCCTTTAATGGTGCTGGCATATATGATGAATTCATATACGGAGGATTGGTACATACTACATCATATTTCTTACTTAGAATTTTATAGATGTCAATTATTTTTTCAAATTTATTTAAGTCTAAGCCGATTACTCCATCAAAACCGCTGGTGATTCCGTCTAAATCATCAACCGCTTCAATGTTCATTAGCGATCCATATATCTCGCTGTTTCTAAATTGATTAACCAAACTTGCCATTTTATCGTCGAATAACGACGAGTCTATTATGCCTAAGCCATCAAATGAAGCAATATTGGGTTTTATATTTTTTGTGAAAAAACGCCTATCATATTGTCTTGCTTTCATCATTAATGAAAAATAAGCTAATTGATATGCTCGCTTATCAATATCAAGACCATATATGTTTTTCTGGAGTATGAGTGATGCAGCGTCTCGCTCTAAATATCCTTGTGAACGATATATTTGCATAAGTATTTCAAAAGCATATACAAGAATATGACCTGACCCCATACAGGGATCAAAGAATGATATTTCTTCTGGCGAAATATCTGAATAATGCTTCTTTACTTGTTCATCTATATTATCTTGATCTCTCACCTCAAGATAATAATCCCAATTAGCATCCTCCGGCTTATCATGACCATCTAACCACATTCTGCCAAGAGAGTTTTCAACCATGAATTTTACAATCCAATCAGAAGTGAATATCTGAGTTACAAATTTTATTTCTTTATTCTTGTATGCCTTATGTGCGTTTATGAGTGTATCTTTAGGTTCAGCTATATAATACTGATACAGCCAGCCGATGATCTGCACCTGGTCTTTCCAGTCTTCTTCAGGTATTATAGATATCATCTGCTCTAATACACTGCCTTCACGAAGAACATTATCAGGGAACAGAAGAACGGTGAAATCGGAAATACCGCTAAACATTCCCGGAAGGATTTCACCAAACGCATTGCACTGCGTTATAAGCAGATACTTATAAAGCTCATCAGTGTCGTTGGCTTCTTTGTAAGCATAGACCTTATCCATGTCAAGACCATCAATATCAAGGTGAATAGCTTCATCAATTATTTGAGGCTTGAAGTTGTTTCCCTCGTCAGTAAATACTCTGACATGGCTTGGAAGATAACCGTTTACTTCCATATATCTGAGAGCGGTAAAACGATTGAACCAAGTATAAGCAGCTTCTTCCATTGCTTCCTGATAGCCGACGCTATTTATTTTTTCTATGAGCGAGTTACGCTGTGACTTCTCATTAGGAGTCAGCACTCTGCCATTAACGCTATCAATATTAGCTTCACCGCAGTCTTTTTCCGAGATTCCATACTGCAACGCTTTCTGACTTACACGGGAGATAAGCTCACGTCTTGCCCATACAGCGTACTTTTTTAAAGTATTCTTATCCATAATGACATACCCCTTATTTTATTTCAATACCATCGCAGCCCTGCATATACATTTTTAGCTGAGTACGGATCTGCTCAACATAGTTGTCAAGCTCCTCCTCAGTTTCGATTCTCTTTGTAGGAAATACTATCTGACGATTATATGCTTTTATAATTTTCTTCTGCTTAGTTCCTGTTTCAGTCTTAGGCTTAACCTCCACAGGTGGCTTCTTCATAAGCTCAATATTATAAAGTGCCTGATCCATGTGCTGAACCATAGGAGGGAGAAGTCCGTCAAGAAGTGCAAGGCTTTCAAGTTCGCCTATACGCTCTTTCTGCTGAGTGTAGAACAGATCAGATTTTTTTAGTATATCTTCGCATCTGAAATCACCCGAACCAGCGGAATGTATCTTTTCCATACACTGGCGAACGTTTTCAAGGATCTCAGCTTTCTTCTTTTCAAGAAGACGATTATGACCTTCTCTAACTTGCTTCATGAGTGTATTAAGCTCAGGAATACATTTGTAATCGAACTTTGTATTAACTACAACAAGCAGACGAATTCTGTTCAAAGCATTATTGGCTTCTTCTTCATGTGAAAGATAATCAAGCTCGTTATGAAGATCATCAAGCATTTTTACAGCAGAATCATATATCTGTACCTGACTTCTGAAGAATTCTTCGACCTTATGCATATTATCCTTGCTGTCGTACAGGTCATCTTCTTTCTTGATGAGTGCAGATACAAGAGCAACATTGTCTTTTTTCTGAGAAAGTATCTCATTTGTAAGCTCGATTGCGTGTTTTACGACCTGCTTATCAGGATAGTTCTTTCCGTCATATCGTCCCAAGAGTTCCTCATAGTGAGTCTTCATTGAAGTGAATTTTTCAATGATAAATGACACAAGACCGTCTTCATCAGCCGGAACATCCATAATATCAAGGAAATCACGGAGAAATTCTCTTGCTTCCTTCATGTTTGAAGCGTTTATGCTCTTACGCTTTGAAACGAGCGTTCTGCCTGTCTCTGATTTCTTTCGGAGCATATCAGGAAGCTTTGGATCGGAAGGCTGAATAGTATTTCCTGCATACTTTACGGTAACCTTCTGGTCAACGATAAGTAATGCGACAACAGCGGCAATATCTATTTCACGCCAGCCATACGGAATAGCCTGGTATCTTGTCTGAATATCAGCCATTGAAGTCGGAAGAGATTTAGTGTCCTGCATTTCGAGGTATTCTTCAATTTTTGCCGCCGCATTCTGATTCGGAACATGACCGTCAAATGCAAGCTGAGTTTTCTTTGAAAGTATCTCTATTATGTCATCATCAGTTTCTGCATTTTTCGTAATAAGGTCGAGTTCGCTGTAAACATGGGCAACAAGGTATTCAAGTGACTGCTCGATTTTCGACTTGGCATCACCGCTTTTAAGTGAAAGGTGTTCGCCGTCAACATAGAACTGAGCATTTTCAATTGCCTTGCGTAACGCATCAATAGCAGAAGTCTCATAATTATTCGCCTGATCCTGTTGAGCACGAATAATATCCTGTGTTGATTTAGGCATCTGAGGAACGTTATGCTGCATAACGTACTTTCTGATTTGCATTGCCTTTTTCAGCGAGTCAAAGTACGGTGTCTCGTCAAGCGCAATAATAGCTTCACCGTGAGACTGAGCCATAAGTGTCAGCTCGTTCTTTTCAGTTGTATCAGTGGCAACAGTAAGAAATTTCAGTATCATTCCGCCTGTAGCAGCACCGAACGTTGCATTATCCACTTTCTGATCAAAAGCAAAGTCGTACTTTCCGTAGCGATATTTTTTTGCTGTATAAAGGTCACCGAATATGATCTGACCTATACGCTCTATAATGTTTGATGTATCAACAGGAGTAGCGTTTATTTCTTTCTGAATGTCCTGTTCTTCATCGGTAAGGAAGTTATACTCATCTCCAGTTCTTCCAATGTAGTTCTGGTCCATTAATCTTTCAAGAGATTTGCATACAGCTTCACGAAGAACTACCTTGTCTGCTCTAATGTCATCAGCCATAAGAATAACGATATTATCAATAGTTGCTTTAATATCATCAATGTAGCGAATGAGGTAGAGGAGCTTTAAAACATCTACATCGTACTGTTCGATACCTGCCTGAGTATCAGCGGCCTTCTGGCAACGCTCTATAACTCGTCTGATCGAGCCGTCAAGGAAAGTGTGAACGGTATCATAGAAGTGGAAGAACGGAACAAGGGTATATTCGTCCCTGTCCTGAACCTTCTGTGCAGCCTCTTGGAAGCCTGAGAGCATGGAACGCTCACCGCCTGAAAAATGCTTTCCGGCGTTACCGTGCTTACGGATTTCATTAAAGACCTTCTGCATGATTATGAACTGATAAGGTACAAACGGATAGTTTACAGCAAATTCGTGTGCTCCGCTGTATCCCTTTATATCAAGTAAAGCATCACCGTGTTTGAAGCTGAAAAGATTACCGAGTACTGAATCATTTTCCTCATAAAGCTTTTCGAGTTCCTTTTCAACAGGAGCTTTTTTGCGAAGGATTCGCTTCTGAATTACTTCATCAACTGATGAAGATGTGAGGGAAAGTCTTGACTTAAATCTTGCCTGAATACGTGAGAATTCATCTGCACGAACCTTAATGATCTCGTCAATAGCTTCCTGTCCGGTACACATTACCCATACTTTACCTTCGCATTCACTTCCGATTTTTTCAGTCAGAGATTGCAGATTTAGAAGCATATCTGTATCAGTACCAACGTACTGTCCAGCTTCATCGACCATAAAGAGCAGTCTGAAATTATCAGGCTTACTGTCTACATATTCTTTAATATCAGCTACAAGCTGGGCTATACTGAATTCAACAGCACTCTTGTCATTGAACCAGTTCTGAGCATCTTCTTCGCTGAGGTCAAGAGCTTCCATAAGGGCAGGAACAATAGCCTTGCCGTTAAAAGCAAAGGCTTTTCGCTGCTCAAGCCACGGCTTGCCTTTCTTTTCTTCAAATGCCTTACGAAATGCTTCTGTCTTGCCTTCATGCTCAATGTACTTTTCAAGCATTGCTACTTTAAGGTTTTCACCATAGAATCCGAGGTGATTGTAGAACATCTTAGCAAATACTTTAAGAACGGCAGTCTTATCCTTGTTTATAGAGCCTTCAATGTCAATATTGAAAAGAATAGTCTCTGTCTTTCCTTTAGTGGCATTATCTATAAGCATGAAAGTTGCGGGATCATCAGCAAATTTATCACGGAAGTATTCAACCGTTTTCTTTCCCTGAACTTCCTTGTTTTCAAGAATATAAGAAAGCATTTTCAGAAAGTGAGATTTACCACTTCCGAAGAAACCGGAAATCCATACACCGATGTCAGAAGTCGGAGTGGAAAAAGTCTCTCCGTAATAAGTGAAAAACGACATAAAATGCTTTTTCAGCTCGTTAGTTATTACATACTCTTTTACTTCCTGATAAAGAACGCTTTCTTCGTCCTGATCTACTTTTATGACGCCATTGACCTTACGGTTAATGTCATCGTCAAACATATTTTTAATAAGCATAATATAATCCCCTTATTGACAATTGTGTGGTTAAACTACATTAAAAGCTCTGTAGTACGGATTTGGTGTGAGTTTATCAAATAATCTGACGTAATTGCCGTCGAATGTACCCGGATACATGACAAGTATTGGAGTAGTTGAGAAGTGCGGCTGTACGGCTTCAAGCATTTTGTGTACTCTCATGAAAGGAAATGCGTCACCTACGCCAGTAATGAGCATTACATCTCCGATTTTCAATTCACCGTATTCCTTCATTTTGCTTATGAATTCCTGTTCTCCAATTGCAGAATGAATTGATTCGAGGGTGTATTCACTTCCGTCGCTTTCTTCCATGTCAGGTATACTGTCAAGTATATCGAGGTCAGCACATATATCCATGAATATCTTGTACAGATCATATTCTACGATATTACTTTTTATAGACTGATCAGTAGTTATCTGCTTTACAAAGTGCTTTATTTTCATTTCTTCAGCTGGATCGTAACAGAAGATGCGTATATTCACTTCGTTACTTAGTCCTTTGCCTTCAAGGAAATCCTCGTCCTGAACAAGTTTCCTGAGCTTATCAAGCCTTTCATTTATATTACTCATAGTTCATTTACCTCACATACAATTAAAAGCTGAAAGAGCAGCAGTATCACCGCTATTTCTTATTGAGTTTTCAAGGATAGAGTAGATCAAAACAGGATTAAGGTGATCTGATTTTGTATTATCAAGGTAATTGTTTTCTACTAAAATCCTTACAAGCACCTGCTTTATCTTTTTAATTGTGCTTTCAGCCCATGTGGAAACATTATCGTCTTGCTCCTGTAATCGCATAAAAAACGCATTTACGTCTATTTTGCTGAATGAAAGGTTCTGCTGTTTGAATTTATCGCCTATAACGGTGATCATAAAGTCCCATACAAGGCGGTTATACTTCATCATTGAATAAAGACATATCTGCTTTGCGACATCACTTGACTGTGTTGCAATAGCAGAAACGAGTGATTTATCACCTAATGAGTTGAGCCTGTTTATACAAACCCGTGCTAGATTCTTTATCTGACGTTCAGTAGGGTACTGAAAGAGATTATCCGCAACAATTCTGTTTATTACTTCATCAGTAGAAAGCCCTTCATTTAGAAGCTTTGATGTAATACGCATTTCGTAGAATAAAAACTGTTCTCGTGTTAGTGAACCATTATACTGTGAATTAACTGAGACAGTATGGCTGTTTTCATTTGCCACTTATAAGCCACATCCTTTTATCTGTATAAAGGAGTAAAAAAAGCTTTTATGCGTTCTTTTGTTCTCCTTTTTATGCTGCTATGTCAAACATGCTATATACTATTCATTATATCACTTTTTACAAGAAAAAGCAAGATGTAAACAGCCTGTTTTTGTTTATTTTGTAGGTTTGCGAACAAAATTAAAGAGAATCAAAGAATGCTAAAATGATGGCTTAAATAATGCATTTCTTTCTTGACATCACTAATCTCCTGTAGTATAATTGTGAAAGTGTGTAATTTCAGGAGGTCACTACGATGTTAGATGCAATTACAGTCGGTGAAAAAATCAGAATGACAAAGAGCGTAACAAGCGATTATCCGATAGATTCAACAGCAACGATACTTTACATAGATGATTTCGATGTAGTTTCTATCGAATGGGCTGACGGAAAGCTCTCATCATTCTCAGATCAGCAGGTGCTGAACAGCTTCGAGAAAGCCGGAGCTTAATGATAACAAAAAGCGGATAGACTTCCTTTTCACAAGGCGGTCTATCCGCTTTCGTTATTCCACGAACCCGCAGTCCCAGACTTTCACCTCAGTGTGCTCACTGTCCTGCGGATCAACAATTTCATAAATAACAGAGCTTGCATGAGGAAAGGAGCTACACTCCTTCAAAGCCAGCTCTAAAAATCCGGACGGAATCTCCATAAGAGACCCGTCCGTTTTTACTAGCATAACGCCGTTTCTGCGTAATTCTTCAATATATTTCTCACTCGTCATCATCTTCACCGCACGTTTCGATCGTAAGAAGATGGTCGTATATCATCCAGTCGGTAAGACAATCTATCGAGCAGAAGCATCGTTCTGATCCCTGATGTTTGAAGTATGCTTCGCCTTTGGGTATTTCGATACCGCATTGTTCACAGTTCATGTCTATACCTCACACATAAACCATGGCATCGAAAACAGCTCTGCGGGCCTGCATACGGAGCATATTGCCGATAGCACCGACCTTATAGAGATTGCCGACTTCATTTGCTATCTGGTACTCCTTGCTGCTTCCCATGAGAAGCTCGGTCTGCCGGCAGACTGCATCTGTTACCTTGGTATCAAGATCATCAAGGTATTTGTATATCTCACCGTCGTCCACAAGCTTCTGTAAGCGTTCCGGGTGTTCGTCTTCCAGGTAGTGCAGATGGTAGCGTATCTGATCGGTATGGAAGACGTAGCGTTCGATTCTGCCTTTTTTCTGCTTCTTGTGTGTTACCGTCTGTGTATCGGTGTCTACCGACCATACAGGTGCGCCGAAGATGGTTTCTTTACTGTTAAATACCATAAGATCACTTCCTTCTTTTCTTGTTTACAAGGTATCCTGCAACACCGACTCCGCCTACAAGTGTAGCTCCGACAGTTATCGGAACAGGATTTATTCCTTTATCTGTTTTCGTACTGTCAGGAGTACTGCTTTCTTCTGTTACCTCAGCACTGTCCGGCGCGGAAGAAGCTTCGCCTGTGACTTCACCAATAACTCTCGGACTGTCTTCACCGTCGTCCTGTATTTCGTAGCTGTCAGCACTTTCAGACTCGTCTGCCTCATCCTCCAGTGTGCTGAAAGGAGGGAAGCTGTCAACCGTGTTGCCGTTCTTGTCAATCATCTGCCAGGTATCATTCAGCATCGTGAAGCTGTAGTGGTTATCCTCGGTTCCGATAGTCCAGTTGCCGTTATCGTCGTCCTCGAAGTCCCATTCCTCGATAAGATCCTGATAGTAACGCTTGTACTCATATTTCAGCTCACCGATCTCGTTCCAGTCATAGTCGTCTGAACCGTAGTTTTCAGTGATCCACTGGTCGAGAAGATGGTGCTTGTACGATGCCTCTGGGTAGTCAAGTCCGTTATCGCTCTTGCCGTTCCAGATATCTTCCCATATCTCGGCTTCGATGTAGTCACGGTCAAGTGCTTCGGCAGCGTAAGCTGTCATTGTCATGCTGAGTGCAAATGCTGTGCAGAATAATGCTGTTATTATCTTTTTCATAGTCTTCTCCTTTACGTCATGTTCCTGAAATAGAATTCAAGAGCTTTTTCAATTGTTTCTGTTATTTCTTTTGGTTTAGTACCTCGTTTGAAGTATTTGGCATAGGTAAAACTGCTGATTTTTACGCTCTTCACGTCAGCCTTTGAATCGGTTTCTTCGCCGTAGATGATGTTATGAACAGTATCACGGTCAATATATCCGTCGCTTTCAGCGGTTTCTCTGAGCTTCTTTGCGATTTTCATATTGATTTTACTGTCACCTGCGCACTCGGCTATTATCTTTTGAGTTTCATCTGACAGAAAAGATAGTTCCACACCGGCTCTTATAGCTATTGCGCCATCATCTATATACGGTTTCAATTCGTCAACTAACTTGTTAATGCGGATAAGTCGCACTACTGTAGTTCTTCCAAGACCATACTGATCACCGATGTTGTCATTTACGTCCGATGCTGACTTCAGACCCACTGGGTCTGAAGTTGCAGAATCAGGGTTTTCAAGTAATTTCAGCTCTCTGATTATATCGTTTCGTTTACCTTGTGAAAACATCTTGCTATGTCGGAGGGCTATTGCAGCAGCCTGTTCACTTATGCGAAGATCATTAAAGTTTCTTTGAATCAGGTTGCTTTCAATGGTATATAAAAGTGCCTCTTCTTCGGTAAGTCCTGTCTTTACGATTACCGGCACAGTTGCAAGTCCGGCAAGCTTTGAAGCATTCCAGCGGTTGTGACCGATAAGTATTTCATATCCGTCGCCGTCCGGCTGAGCGATGATGGGAGAGAGGACACCGTTTTCTCTGATGCTTTCGACCATATCTTCAAGGCGTTCACCAGTGTACAGCTCGAATTTGTGGTCGTGGAACGGATGGAGCTGATCACAGGGTATCTGCTGTACAGCTGTCTGCACGGGGGCAGACAGCATAGCATTGAGGTCAAACTGTGGTGCGTTCATGATCAGTCCTCCTCGTCGGTACAGTAGTCAAGTCCGTTTCTGAGCTGAATGTATATACCGGAGTAGCGGTCGTGATCTTCGGGAGTGTCGGAGCACATCATGGCTTCGAGAAAATATTCCATGGCTGCTTCACGGTCGTTCCATTTCTTTTTCATACCGCGGCATACTGTTGTTACAGAGCGTCTGCGGTTCATTGTGAGTTCGGGAGTATTTAACATCTTGAAAGCACCTCCATTGCAAGTTCGCAGTATTCTTTTCCTAACTTGTGAGCTGTCATGCAGAGCGGGGTTCCGTTCTCAGAACTTTTGGCAGCTTCGACCGATTTGCTGATCTGTGTTTTGAAGAGAACGTCGCTGTACTTCTCGTTAAGCTCTTCAAGAGCATTTCTGCTCACGCTTGTACGGTCAACCATTGTAGGGAGAACGCCAAGCATTGTTATACTCGGATTTATCGCCGTTTTTATCTGCTCGTACAGGTTGTTCAGCGCCTGTAATCCGTCAAGGCTGAACTTCTGTGTCTGTACAGGTATCAGAAGCTTGTTCGCAGCCGTGAGAGCGTTGATAAGAAGAGTACCGAGGGAAGGGAGACAGTCGATGATAACAAAGTCATAACCTTCAACGTTTGCAAGTATCCTGCGGAGTACGGTTTCTCTTGAAATAGCTGTCTGCATGAGCGTTTCGGAGTTTGCGAGATTGATGTCTGCCGGTATATAGTCAACTCCTGCGGTATCGCTGTGACGGACAGCACTCTTGACGTACTCGGGTGTAAGCGTTCTGCCGGTGCAGACTGTCATTACAAGATGGGTAAGGGTGGGTTCTCCGTCAGGTTCGTATTTTAAGTACTCGCTGAGGTTTGCCTGCGGGTCGTTGTCTATAAGGAGTACCTTTTTATCATGTTTTAGAGCAAGAGCGGCTCCGAGATTGAACGATACTCCTGTTTTGGAAACGCCACCCTTCTGATTGCTTACAGAAATGATATCCATTTTGATTTCCTCCTGTTTTTCAGAACAGCACATCTGAACCTGTATAGCTTGTGTTGTTCGTGTTGCTTTCCTCATGCTTTGCGGTCGGATCGTTCTTCTTACCGCCCGAGAAGTGTATCTCTTCAACGTTTACCTCGGTTGAAGTATGATTCTGTCCGTCCTTTTCATAATGGTTATTATGTAAAGAACCTACAAGCGTTACTATATCGCCCTTGCCGAACCAGTTTGCTATCACATCAGCGTTGCGGTTCCAGGCGACGCATGTGAAGAAGTCTGTTTCGGACTTTTCCTCCCCCTTACGTTTCGGACGGTCGCAGGCTATACTGAACCTGCAAAGACGGTTATCACCTACTGTTCTGATCTCAGGATCAGCGGTCATTCTTCCGGCTACCATAAACTTGTTTAACATAGAAATTACCTCTCTTTCGTGGTCTGTAAGATTTTGTTGTTCTGTTGTGATTTTATTATACATCGGCTTTCACCCAATGTCAAGTATAATTTTCGGAAGAAAAATAACTTTGTTTAGTGCGCAGCAAGGAAACCGTATTTTTCTGAGGTTTTCCAGTGCAGAATAGCCAAATTGCTTATTATACTTGACTTTTCACCCAACATCTGTTAGAATAAGGATAATCTATGATGTCAGGGGGATTTAGCTTGATTACCCGTAAATGTGAAATGTGCGGAAGGGAGTTTCAGACAGCTTCCAACCGTGCGAAATATTGTCAGTACTGCCGTGGCGAAGTTCAGATCCAGAGGAACAAAGCATACGCTGAAAAGAAGAAGTCCGGCACGTCCGTTTCCATAGGCAGCGAACAGGTTTGTCCGCTCTGTGGTAAGACCTATAAAGTAACTTCCGGTTCTCAGAAATACTGTACCGAATGTACATCAAAGCAGAAGCGTAAGAAAGCTCCGCCGAATACCGGATACCTCAAAGAACATTACGACTATATCCGCATGAACATTCCGAAAGGTGAACGTGAAAAGATCAAAGAATATGCCGACTCGCTCGGTATGAGTGTTAATAAGCTGCTGCTTACGGCACTGGAGGAGTATAAAAAGAATCATGAAAAAGAAACGTAAACATTATAAGAAGACAACAGAAGTGTTTGATCCTTATGAAGATATGGATGATGATTTTGCTTATATTGCCGGATATACAACTGCCGGGTTTGCTTACGGACTCCGCTGGGAAGATGTCGGAATTTCTTCTGAACTTCCTTTTGAGGAAAAGGTCAGATTATATGATATGCAATGTGATCCGGGCAACAATGAATGATCATTCAAGATCACCGTTCTTATTCTTCTTGCGTTTCTGCTCTTTGCCGTTACGTTCCTGACGCAGAAACTCTTCGATAGTTCGCTGTGCATCAGCAAGGGCTTTTGACTTCTGATTCGCAGCTTTGAATTCAATATCTTTCTCTGAACGCTCTTTTATAAGGGCGTTTATTTTTTGTTCCAGTGCATCGGCTGTTGGAGTGTGACCGTCGGGATACCATTCAAGTATCTGTGCTTTGTATTCCTGGTAATCTGAAAGTTCTTCACTATGTTCCTGTCTGTACTTCACAGCCTGTCTTCCGCTGAGAGTTTTCAGCTCGTCCATAACAGCTTTTGCCTTGCTGTATTTACGGAAAACTCTGAGCTGTACTTTCAGATCATCTATCTCTGTTTTCAGATTGTTAAGCTCTGAAAGCAGATGACCTCTCTGTGCATAGGCGGTAAAGGCAGCAGGACGTATCTCATCAGGTGAAACACCATAATCTGTTATGATGTTCTTTGCTATACTTGCAAGCTTCATGTTGCCACGGTCAATGGCATCACGTATGAACCTGTTTTCCTGCACATTGACCGTCTGCCGTATCTTTGTTCTCGGAACATATGACATGATCCCGTTATACATATCAATACGGTCTTTTATCTGCTTTGTCTCATAAAACCAGCCCAGAGTTTTTGCTCTTGTGAACTTCGCTCTCGGGTTGCGTTCCTTCTGCTCGGCAAGCATGAATTTCAGGTCTATCTTATGTTCAGGATTATAGGAAACAAGTATGCCGTGCTTTCTGCACTTTTGAAGGAAATCATCGAAGTCGGTACTATCTTTTATGACTTCATCAATGGCGTATTTCAGTCTTGCTTTCCAGCTGAGTCCCTTGCGGGTCATGTCCCATTCCCAGTAGGACTTTCCTTTGCCTGTTTCGGGGTGTTTTATGACCGAAAGACCATACTCTTTACACAGATTATCGGACATAACTCTGAGTTTCTTCCACATACGTTCGCTGACCTTGCCCTGATTGTTAAGTGTCTGGAATGTCAGCCCGTTTATAAGGTTCGTATTATTGAAGATACAGTGAAGATGTATATGACCTTTATCTGTATGAACAGCAAGGTAATACTGGTACTGGTCCTGCAAAAGCTTTTCACACAAAGCTTTACCGATCTCCATAGCCTTTTCGGGAGTAACTTCACCAGGGCTGAAACTTACTATAAAGTGCTGTGCGAGAACGGAACTTTTACCCGTTCCAATGTCGGCTCTTACCTGTGCAAATTCCTCCGCAGCTTTGTCCGGTTTACGGCTGCACATGAAGGTCGCAAGCAGTCTGCCATTATCAGTTTTTGACGGAGCAGAGATATATGCTAGTGCCGCAGCCGGTGTAACTTTGATTGAAAAGATCTTAGTTGCTGCCATATCTGTTCAACTCCGTCCTGAAGCTCGGTTATATCTTCCTTGTAGATGTTATTTGTGCTGTTCACTCTGACGGCGATCTGATTGATGTTTCCGGCAATATTACGTGTTAGCCGGAGCAGTTCTTTAAGGTCGTCAGCATCAAACTGAACGATAAGAGTTTCAAAGAATGCGATGCGCATGAATTCACTCTTGGACTTGTATCCGCTGAGCAGAAACTTTCTTTCAAGGTACTCGTATTCCTCCTGTGTAAGTCTTACCTGAACACTGCGTGTTCTCTTGATATTTTTCTCCATTTATCCTCCTTTTCTTTTCGGGGTCTTAGGGGCGTTCGCCCCTGACAAGCTGTGGTGCTGAAGCACTCAAATCGCAGATTTGTAGTGCGCCAGTACCATGCTTGCTGTTTTTGAGAACGCCCTTTCCGGGCGTTCGGTAAACCGAGCCTTCGGCTCAGAAAATATACCTAAAGTATGAGGAAGAAAAGAGACGATCCCTCTTATAAAAGCTCCCTCACTTATATACCGAAAAAATACAACTTTTAACGGATTGACTTAGGTTTTATATAGTGCTTTAGTGAATAGGACAAATAACAGTCGTAAAAATAATAAGAAATTATGCATTTAAGCATTATTTAATTTGATTTTTCTTAACGGAAGTGCTATAATCGAAGTGTAAACAATAGAAATTTTAAATCTGTTTGACAGCAGCAGAAAAGATAATAACGTGTAAAAACTATGATTCGGCTTTATTGGGTGTTCAATATATCGGGGAAGAACAAGGAAAGCATGGAGATCAGCATTAAAATGCTGAAAGGACAAACAATATCGCCTTATCGTAAGAGTGTACAGAACAACTAAGCTCCCGCTTCCGCCAGAAGGGAGCTTTTTCTGTTCTTAGACTACGACTTATTTCAGACAATACCCACATTGAAATAATTGCCATTCTATGATATAATAATTATGGATATTAATACAGAATATCCTAATTTTATAGGAAAGGAGCCGTGTTCGGTACTATATAGAGATGACAGGCTTTCATCATATATTCTACAGCGAACGGATTCGGAAAGTTTTTCAGCACACATACCCACTGTGATGCCCGGAATGGTATAAGCCTGTTTAGCTCTATGATGAATAACTTCATCAGCCGAACAGGTCGTGGCATATAAATCATTGTTTCAACTCACGGTATCAGGCGATGAGGTATTCAACTGGACCAGAGAAATCATGAGTAAGGACACTATCGAGAAAACGATTACACTGCTCACTGACAGGGACAACGAACGAATATTCCAGAGCGGATATGTCAAACAAAGTGTTGATGAAACTTTTCACCAGGCTTTTGCAAGATATGTCGATGAGAGTAGTGCAACCAAGGAAGAAATCGAATTGGTTACCGGAGTTTCAAAAGCTTCTATCTATCGTTATATTTCACTGAAAGATGATACGCTGCCGGATACAGATACGCTTATCTTACTTTGTGTAGGCCTTCGGCTGTATTATCAGCGGTCAATGTACCTGTTTTATCTTGCGGGAAGACAGCTGAATTCTCAGACAGAAAAGTACAGGATCTGCGAATATTTTCTGCACGGCTGCGCTTTCAGAGAAGATATGACCGTATATTCACTGAACGAGTTACTCGCCGAACGGGGCTTTGAAACTTTAGGGAAAGGGAAAAGTATATGATTGATATAGGCTGACGGCACAGGAAGTACTGAGTGATTTCCTGTGCCGTTTTTGTATAAATTATGATATATATCATACAGTGAGTAATGGATATAATATAAGCTGAGGTGTATGGAGCTAAGTCGAAAATCAATGAAATGAGAAAGTGAAAGATGTGTTTGCTAGATTTCACATATATATTTAGAGAAAAAATCTCTAAATATGCAATTTGATTATTGACATTTCTGTGATTTTTGGGTATAATAAAAGAGAAAACTGGAAGGGGGCATGTTCTATGCTGGTCAAAGTATTAATTGACAACTATAAATCCTTTGATAAGAACGAAGAACTTTCGATGATTTCCTCAAGCAAGATGCAGGGTAATAAAAATCATCGTGTAAAGATAAAGCAGACTCAGCTCTTAAAAAACGCTATCGTTTACGGTGCGAATGCATCAGGTAAATCAAATCTTGTATCTGCGTTCGCATTTATCAAGAACGTTCTGATGGAAGGGCTGCCTGTAGGCTCTGTAAATGATTTTTGCAGAAGCAGTCAGGAGAATAAAACAAGAGAGAGTATCTTTGAACTACAGTTTACAGTAGGAGATACTTTTTATGCCTATGGCTTTTCTGCTATCCTCAGTCAGAGAAAGATCACTGAAGAGTGGATGTACGAACTGATGCAGGATGGCGGTTCACATCAACTGTTTATCAGAGAAGGCAGCAACAAACCTGTACTTGGTGAGAGTGTAAAGCTTTCGGCAGCTGAGAAGAGCAGATTTGAGGTTTATTCGGAAGACTTTGCTGGTCAGGATACCCGTCTGTTTCTTACAGAAATGAATCGTGGAAAAAAATATGCTAAGAATTCAAAACTCAGCTTTTTCTCTGAGGCGTTTGGCTGGATCATGAATAATATTATTGTCATCAATCCGAATATAGGTATCTCTAATACAGAAGCATATTATAATGATGAATCCCTTGAAAATATCAGCAGGCTTATTCAGACGTTTGACACCGGTGTGACCGAAATCAGAACGAGGAAGATTACTGTAGATGAAATGGGAAAGATGATCCCTGCGGAAGTTGTGCAGAGCATCTTTGCTCACCTGAAAGCTCAGATGCAGATGACAAATTTGCCGGGGATTCAGATGACATGGAGAGTAGAAGGTGGCTTTTTCAATATCCGAATTAAAGAAAACTCGGAGCCTGAGATCACAACTCTTGTTCTGAGACACGGCAAATCTGTTTTTGACTTTAATTTCTCAGAGGAATCAGACGGAACCAAAAGATTGTTTGATCTGATCGATATGCTGCTTACAGATCGGCCTGATACAGTTTTTGTCGTTGATGAACTGGAACGCAGTCTGCACCCGAAGCTCACAGAGCATTTTCTCAAGCTGTTTATGCAAGCTCATGACGGGGTAAGAATGCAGCTGGTATTCACAACACATGAGGATACGATCATGGATCAGAGTCTTTTCAGAAGAGATGAGATCTGGTTTGTTGAAAGAGATGCGGAAAATGCCAGCAAGATTTATTCACTGGATCGTTTTAAGGAAAGATATGATAAGAAGCTGAGCAAGGCGTACCTTGAAGGAAGATACGGTGCAATCCCTGTATTCAGGCAGTTTTCTTTCCCGAAAGGAGAGTAAGTATGCCGGTACACACTTATACCAACTGGAACAGCCGTCCTTCCGATAATGAAGAGCAGATTGAACCGTTCCGAAAATACTTTTTCATCTGCGAAGGTGCTAATACAGAGACATTTTATTTTAAAAGGCTGATCGATCTGAGAAAGGAGCTGGGTATCCATCCTCTGATCGATATACGCTTGTGGGAGAAGACTGATGAAGACAAAAATCTGTCTTTTGCCAAGAACCTTGTCGTATTTGCTGAAAAGCAAAAAACTATTCCTGACAATGATTTTGATCCCGAAAGAGATAAAATGGTTATTGTGTTCGATGGAGACATCTTTGAGGAGAAAGTACAGGGGTATGATGAACTGATTGCACAGATCGAAAAGACTGATATTGCCGCTGTATCAAATCCGGGATTTGAGTTGTATCTGTTACTTCACATAGACGGAGGCTATGAACAGAAAATCAAAGGACATGAGCAGGAATACCTGACTATGGACGAAAAGGGCAGTTATAGCTATGCTTACAATGTTCTTCTGGAACTGACAGGAATGAACGCTAAGAAGAATGGTAAAATAGGAAATCTTGCAGATAATGTGCTGATGGCTATTGAACAGGAGAAGAAGATCAATCAGGATATTCACGATATCAAAGGAAAGGTCAGCAGCAATATTGGCAAGATCATTGAAACGATAATAAACGAGAAACCGAATATATGATTGTTATAGAGGGCTGCTGCACATTGCAACAGCCCCTTTTACGTTTTCAAATATGTAACATTTTTATGAACATTCTCATTCAATGAGAAAATAAAAAGAAGCCGAAACCTCTGGGATTTCCTAAAGGTTTCGGCTTCTTTGCGTCCTGGCAGTTTTGTTCAGAACTTAGTATAAAGTCTCTCAGATAACGTAATATAGTGCATTAACGGCATTCACCGCAAAAAGAAAAATTCTCACCGCCTGAAATGGACTTCACGGAACATATAAAGTATAATGGTGATAGTTCAGAAATAAACACCACGGAAAGCTCACTGCGCAGGAGTTTCCGGCTTCCGTGGGGAAATACCGATCATATCTGCCGGGGTCTGATCGTCGGGCATAAGTGTGCGATGGTCAGACTCTGACTTTCTGCACCCTGATGTCCGGGAAAGGATCATTATGGGAAAGAAAAAGTATGGCATCAAACCGTTACCGATAGTTCACCCGCTTTCACAGCGTGAGACCAGCAGATATAAGGATATAGGATTTGTGACTCATAAAACAGGAGAAAGCTTCTGTGAAGTGCTGCTTCGGTATATGAGCGATACAGCTACTAATTCATATAAGCTGTCAGAGATTACAGGGATAAGCGTGGCTTCGGTCTACAGGTATCAGCGATATGACTGTGAGATCAGTCTGGAACACACTGCGGCTATCTGCATAGGGCTGAGGCTTCACCCGATGAGAAGCAGGTATCTTTTTTCTCTGACGCATATAAGTCTCAATTACAATATCCAGCGTGATATCATTATCCTGCATTACCTTTATGGCTGTGCGTTCAGCAGCGAATACAGTCTCAGTGCCTGCAACAGAGAACTTCAGAGCAGAGGTTTCAGACCGCTGACCTCGCTGGGACTGACGGAGTAATGCCATGGGAGGATATATCTATCAGCACTTCGACGGTGTACCGGATAATGTGGAGAAGGAATACAACCGCCTGGGCAGACGTGAGTACTATCTCGAAGAACGGGACAAGGATAACGGTCTTTTGAGCTACAGCTACGGTAATCTGCCCGAGATCGTCGATCCGACGACTACGGAGGAGTACAGGCTAGAACTGGAAGCGGAGATGGAGTGGGAGAGGCGGAGAGAGCTTCTGCCTTTGGCTCTTGAATGGCTGAAAACGCATTACAGCTATGAGTATGAGATGATACGGGCCTATTATTTTGGCAGGGACAATGAAAAGATAACGCTCATGCAGCTTGCCGGCGAATACGGTGTTTCTGCTATGTCGATTACGAGAACGCTGAGAAGAGGATCACGTTATCTGCGTAATTACATAATCAGGCTCGAAAAAACAGGGTAAGGCTTGTTCGTTTTTCCAAATTTAAGTCTGCACACAGGAAAATTCGGCGCCCAGGGCGTTAAAAATCCTGTTTTTTCGGTATATTAGTGAGAAGGGTCAGTCGTTTTTAGGCAGACGGCGGCTGAATCCTTCTGGTTGTCTCCTTTCTTTTCTTTGGAGGGGTTATATATATTCAACGAGGGAACGGACGTGGTTGCTCCGAAGATCATGTTCCGTTCCTTATCGTAAATCGTCCTTTCTTTTTTAACGGCAGCAGAGATGTTGTCGGCAGTGCCTGAGTGAGGGGCTCGGGCATTGCCAACAGCGTCTTCATGTTTGGATTCTCCTATTCAAATGACAGCGATATGCTGTCGGGAGCTTCCTGTTTTCGGACGGGAAGCTGCCAACAGTACATCACTTTCAGGCATAAAAACAACTGATAACGATGTGCCTGCACCCGACCAAAAGTCGGGTGTTTTAGAATCTTGACAATTGAATATGGAACATCAACGCTTTTCCGGGGAAAGACTTTTTCAGAAACAGGGAGGAGGTAAATTCTATGGATATGATGCTTATTGAAAGTATGTATCAGAAGGTGTATTCCGGATATCCTGAGCTTCTCGAAGTGAAGGACTTATGCCGAATGCTCGGCTACGAAAGGAAAAAAGTCTATCGGCTTATTAATGAAGGGCAGATAAAAAGGATCCCTTGTGGTAGAAAGATAAAGGTCGCCAAAGCGTCCGTTATCGAGTTCGTCCTACAATGCGCACAAAAATGATAGGTAGAAAAGTCTTTTGTGTAATACATTTGTAGAACTGGTAGAAAAGGTATTGAAAATGGCAGCAATGCGCGCTACAATAAGATAGTCAGCAGCGCAGACTGTCGCTTTCGACCACTAGGAGGAAATTTCAAATGAAAGTAAGTCTGCCTTTTAATTACATCAATTCTGAAAAGAATGGTAAGCATTATGTTATCTTTGATTACAGAGATGACGCAGGGAAAAGAAAGAGAAAGTGGGTTTGCACTAATCTCAGCGTGGGCTGCTCAAATAAGGCGCTTATAGCAATGACTAATGAGATCGTTATGGGGTTTTATGAAGAATTCCTGACGGGCAATCTTACAAGAGTAGCTCCTGCAAAGAAGCCTGATATTGTGAAAGCCGCCGGTAACTCAAACAGCGATAGTGATGAGATCGGGTTCGGAGCTTATCTTCTTCAATGGCTCGATATAGTAAAACCTTCTATCTCTAACAACACCTTTATCGGTTACAGAGGCGTGGTGACAAGAATAACGGAGTACTTCGACAAGTACTATCCGGGACTTCTGCTTAGTGAACTGACTCCGATGCACCTGCAGCAGTATTATAATGAAAAGTACAACAGCGGAGCTTCTGCGAGTACGGTTAAGCATTATCACGCTAATATCCATAAGGCTCTCAGATATGCGGTCAAGGTCGATCTTCTTAATGTCAATGTGGCAGATAAGGTCGATCTCCCGAAGATGGAGAAGTTTGAAGCGAATTTCTACACTAAGGAGGAACTTGACAAGCTTTTTGAGCTGTTCAAGGACGACAGGCTGGAACTTGTCATTCACATAGCAGCTTATTACGGGCTTCGTAAGAGTGAGATCCTTGGTCTGAAGTGGGATTCAATCGACTTCGATGCGAAAACCATAACCGTAAGACGTAAGATTTCAAATTCATACGGAAACGGCAAGGAAGAGATAATCGTGGAAAATCAGCTCAAGACCAGAGCGAGTGTCAGGACTTTTCCTCTGATACCACATATAGAACAGATGCTCAGAGAGAGAAAATTCCTTGAAGAGTACTATTCAAAACTTCTGGGGCCTGACTTTGACAGGGAGTTTGAAGGCTTTGTGTGCAGAGATAATACAGGAAAGCTCATAACTCCTAATTTCGTGACAAGTCATTTTCATTACGTGATGAAGGTGAACAAGCTGAAGAAGATCCGTTTTCATGATCTGAGACACAGCTGTGCGAGCCTTTTGCTTGCCAACGGCGTTTCGATGAAGGCGATTCAGGAATGGCTGGGTCATTCGACATTCAATGTTACAGCTAATTTCTACAGTCATCTCGAATACAAGTCGAAGATCGAATCCGCTGAGACTATAGCAAAGGTGCTTGGCGGAGAGAGCAAGGAAGAAGCAGAAGACAGGGAAAAGAAGAAGAGGGAATAAACGAGGGCATGAAAAAAAGCAAGCTCTCAAATGAGAACTTGCTTTAATGGTGCCGCTGACCGGACTTGAACCGGTACGCTGTCGCCAGCGAGGGATTTTCACACTACTCTATGTTACCATAGCCACACAAATGTATGTTGTAGTCCGGACTTGGTCTTTACCATATCCTTACGGACTTAGGTAGTCGGTGTAAAGTCTCTACACTCACCCGAAAGGGTTAGCACGGCGTTCTGTTTGTGCCTTCACCGTTTTAGCCGACTTCTACTCTATGGATTTCTCCATAGGCACTCTCTGCGGATAACCCGCAGACTCATATTGCTATGAGTACAAACATCAAAGTCCCTTGTGTCTGCCTATTCCACCACAGCGGCATATTTCTATTAAATTTTTGTTGATTTACCTTGCACGAAAATCTCAAAAGTCCCTTGGTAGAAGCCTATTTTTCTACCCGAAAATGAAATCAAATTCAAGGTAAATGTGTCAATTTTGGTAGACAGCCTGGTAGAACAGTGTCAATACGCAAGAGACTTTTCTACCAAACAGTTTACTAAATCTAAGTTAAAAGCCGTAGATACGTGATAATCATCGCTGAGGGAGTTGACAGAAAAATTTATCTGTTACAAAATCCTCTGAGGATTTTAAGTCCCTCGTGTCTGCCGATTTCACCACAGCGGCATGCCCACTCGTTTGAGTGCTTAATAATTATACCACAAGTTTAATGCCGTGTCAATACTTTTTTTGAAAATAGTTTTGAAGCATAATGTCACAATATCAGTTTGTCTGTGATATTTAAGAAGCAGTCTTCAGTGTGGCATCAGTCGTTAATTTTGATTGAAAAAAGGAGGAAAATGTATTATAATTAATATCATAGTAAACGGCACAAAAATACAGGAGAATATGTGAAATGAACATTTGGTTGGTAATGATTATTATACTTACAAGTTTTTTTATATGTACGGTTGCTGTAACTATTCGCAGTGTTTACAGAATGCGGGCATCCGGAGAAAAATTTATAAAGGTGAAAAAAAGACGGCAAAAAAACTTCAGTGTAATGTGGCCAGGTCTCTGTCTTTTAAATATTCTGATAAACTTTATTAGTGCAGTCGATTATATAGGCGACGGTCATGCTGAATATCACATCAGGGAAATATCAAATAATGCCGGTCTGTGCCTGTTTTTTCTGCTGGCTTTGATACTGCATATAATGAGTCTGTGTGAACGCGTGTATATTTCAGAGAAGTATATTGTGTCGGGCGGATATTTTTATCCGACTGATAAAGTAAAATTTTCACTGGATTCGCCGGCAGCTGGTTTTGGAAGTGATAAGAACATTAATCTGTTTTATCAGAATTCAAAGACTCCGTTCTGCCTTATACCATATAACGAAAAAACTCCTGATGAAGAGTATTATAAAATTCTTGAAACCTATACCGGCGGAGCATGTACAGACCATAAGCGCAGATTATTTTCAAATCCTCTTGTTATATCCTGGATAATAACGTCATGTGTTCTGATTGCGGGCGGATTCTTTGTATACCGAAATATTTCTCTGCCGTGGATCAGCATAGGTAAATGTATGATACTGAAAAATCAGGAAAAGGTTTCGTTTTCGCCTGTTCCTTTCGATGAGAATAATGAGTATTATTTTAAACCCGGAAAACCGGTTGACGGTGAGCTTTATAAATTAAAAGAGCTAACGGATCTGAAGTCGCTCAATATAACACAGTGTTCAGTCAGTGATCTGAGTTTTCTCGGTGACCTGGACAGCCTTGAAGAATTATATATGGGTGGAGGAAGCAGGACGGAAATGACGGATGATAATTCTCCGCTTGATCATCTTACCGGCCTTAAGGTGTTTGAATACTATGGTTCCGAAAAGTTTGACCGCTATGAAAGTCTGCTGAAAATGCCGGAACTTTATAAACTTACGCTGACCAGGAGGCATATCGGTTCTGCTGACATCGGCCAGATCAAAAAGATTCCGGCACTTAGAAAACTGGATCTTGAATTGTGCGTGATCGAAGATGACTCAGGCATTGAAACACTGGATGGAATATCATCGCTTAATATCAGCGGTGCTTCATTTGAGAATATCGCTGTACTTGCAGAAATGGATTCCCTTGAAGAACTTACACTTTACAATCTGGAAACAGATGATTTTTCGTTTCTTTCGGAAATGGATTCCCTCAGAACTCTGCATATTGGTCATGATAAACTTCCTGAAAAACTTGTCAGAGATCTTGAGAAAAACGGAGTAACTGTAAAATAAACTGCTCAGCATTTCCGCAGTGATGCCGCCTTTTTATGTGGTAAGGATATGCTGATCTTATTGTATATTGTATATCAAAACAAACAACCGGTACCAGAGAAGAAATATTCGCAGGTACCGGTTGATTTTGTATCAATAAGCTTACGTTTCAGTTTTTACAGTTATTTTATCATCAATGACCATATAAACAGGGGAGTCGCAGGTTTTGAGAACAGTCGCCCCTCTGTCTTCGAAGGCTTTTACTGATTTTTCTTCGCCTCCGTTTTTAGAAGAGCACGTGATTACGGCATATTCAGGCGAAAACTGTTCTGCGACTTTTTTAAGATATTTGTGGTAGTATCCGTGGTGCGGAACCTTGAGGATTTCGAATGTTTTGTCCGGATTCTGTTCCATGTATTCTTCGGCTCTCTGTTTCTGGGCGTCACCCATGAACAGGAGACTGTGACCGTTATATGTGACTTCGGTTATCAGCGATGAATTGTTCGAATCATTTTCCTCATAGAGTTTTTCATCCGGTCCGTCGATCTTTATTTTCATTCCGTCAAGATCAAGTTCCACAGCTTCACTTCCTTCAACTAAAGTTGTGACAAGACTGTTCTGTGTCAGTGCTTCGTTCAGAGCTGCAGTTTCCTTCGAATCCTTCGGTAGATTTGAAACATAGATCCTGTCGGGAAGGACATCGTCGAGCAGGGTAGGAACACCGCCTATGTGATCCTCATCGTAGTGAGTAAGGATCAGTGCGTCCAGCTTTCCGATACCCTTTTTCTTCAGATATTCTGCGATTTTATCGCCGTAATTCTTGTCTCCTGCATCTATTAGAACAGCAGTGTCGTCAGTATAGATAAGCTGGGCGTCAGCCTTGCCGGCCTGGAAGAAGTAGACTGCCATCTGGTTTTTGTTAAGGCCTGTTTTACTGCATGAACAGAGCCCGAAACTTACTGATGCCGTCATGATCAGTGAAATAAAAGCATTTTTAAAATTAGAGTACCTGGCCATGTACGCTCTCCTCTCTGAGCTTTGGTGATTATTAGGTGACAAAATATATTGAAGTTTACTTTAATGATAACACATTATCGCGTTTTTGTAAATAAAAAATTGTAAGTAATATTGACTTATCCGTATTCTTATTATATAATAAAAGTGTATAGATTTATATGAAAAAATTGTGGTTTTTTTATGACTATACACGAGTTTGTTATAATGGTATTCACTGATTGATGATTGATCCTGTCAGTGATGTTTACGAATAATATCACTAAATTCTGAAAGGGGAATTCAGATGAAGAAAACTAAAAAAACTATTATGACTGCAGCGCTTCTTTCTGCAGCGGTTACAGTTCAGTCTCAGTTAGCAGCTCCTTCAGCAGGCAATGAATCTGAGGCGGCTGTTCTTTACGGACCACCGTGGGTGTTTTACGCTAAGGGCGATCTCAATATGGATAATAAGATAAATATTGTTGATCTTATCCTGATGAAATCCAACGGAACAGGAGATAACGAGACGACATACTGGCAGAAACTCGGAGATTTTGATGCTGACGAAACAATAAGCAAAACAGATATAAAAATAATGCAGCGTTCTCTGTTCGGACTCCCTGCAAACGATGATATGTGGCCGCCGGATGATATTGTTCCTCAGCCGGAATACGGAATTCCGGAAGTTTCTCCGGAGCCGTCTTATCAGACTAAGTACGGAGCTCCGCCTGTATTTATTACTGATGATGAACCTGCAGTAACTGAACCGGTGGAACCTGAAATAACAACACCTGAATCAGAAGAACCCGAGTATGAACCTGACCCTGTACAGCTGGTTTACGGACCACCTTCATATTTTATGAATGAAGATAAGTAATATTTACCGATCTAAGCGGAAACGCGTCGTAAATCATATAATCAAAAACAGCTCTGAATGCGGATAACATTCAGAGCTGTTTCTGTTTTATGAACTTGTCAGATGCAGATACGTTTATCCGTCTGCACTGTCGGCAGTTTGTTATTTCTTTTCAAAATACCAGAGTTGGTTTTCAGCACCGGTGTATTTGCTTATAAATACGTTGCCGCCTGATGTTTTTGAAGTGCCTGATGCAGATCCGTTATTGTAGTCAGGTACTGTAAGTACGTATCCCGGATATGCTTTGAGTCCGATAGCAAAAACGCCGTCCTTTATCTTTGTCAGTGTCCAGAGCTGTGTTACATCATTTGTCGGTTTGAAGAGATATACGTTTTCTCCGTTATCCGGCTTGACTGCAGTTACCATACGATTTCCGCCGGATGAACTGCACATTGCAAGGAGTTTCCATGCATCAGAAGCTGAAACTGCCTTGAACTTCTGTTCAGTGCTTCCGTCGCTTGTCCACTGGTAAATGTTTGTGCCGTCAGCATCTTTTCCGTAGTCTACGTTTAAGTATTTACGGCTCATGCAGTTTACTATGTTGTAGACCTGACCGTTTGTCAGTGCAGTTACGGCATTTGATGAAGGCGTAGGTGACGCCGGGTTTTCAGGTGTTGTCGGAGCAGAAGGTGTTCCGTTTCCGAAATAAGGCTGGTTTTCAAAGATAGCATCGTAGCTTGCCCATCCGGAGTTTCCGATGTTTACAGGTCTTTCAAGTGAAGGATCAAGTATCTTCGTGATAGTATATACACCGGAATCGATGTATTTGTCAGTGCCTTTTCCGTCGCTGCTTGTGTTGAGCCATCCTGCAAATCTTACCTGATCACCTTCCTTAAGAGCCTTTTTCGGAGGTGTAACTGATCCGGTGTCTATTATCATAGCGTGCTTGCCCTTCTGGTTGTAAATGTTCTTGAACTGAGCAATATCCCATTCAACAACACCCTTGAGCATCATAGGGTCTGCACAGTAAACCTTTGATCTTGTTTTGTCGTATCCGATAAGAACTGTGCAGTGGTGACCACGCTGCCATGTGACATAACGGCCGTCTGCAGTATACCATGAGTCTCCCGTTCTCGGGTTTACAAGTTCAGGAGTGGAAATAACCACGACCGGAATATTGTTTGCTATATAAGGGAAGAGGTCTTCGAGTTCCTTGCCGGAAATATCTTTGCCGCGGTAGCTGCTTCCGACAGCCTGGAAGTAATTATCCACTGTCTTGACCATACAAGGAATGTAGCATCCGTAAGAAAGATCGTTTCTTGAAGGATCTCCGGCGAATGTTGTAATAAAGTCAGCACCGATGAGTTTTCCGCCTGAGTAGTGGAAATCCTGACGCGGCATGTATTTCATAGCTATATCAGTCTTGCTTACATCGTAACCGTACCATCTTACTGCTATAGTAAGACCGGTCGCTTCACATCCTGTCGGGAGTTCCGGACTCTGAAGCATGCTCTTTACGCTCGAAATTATTTTCTTTTCCGGAAGTTTTGTTACCGGTGCCGGAGTCGTGGCCGTTACTGCTGTGGTAACAGGAGCCGCAGTTGTAGTTACCGGAGCAGTGGTTGTTGTAACTGTAGTTGTGACAGGAGCTGCCGAGGTAGTTGTAACAGTAGTAGTCACCGGAGCAGTAGTTGTTGTAACTGCGGTTGTGGCAGGAGCTGTCGAGGTAGTTGTAACAGTTGTAGTTACCGGAGCGGTAGTTGTTGTGACCACGGTAGTGACTGGCGCAGTGGTTACTGTAGTTACTGCAGCTGTGCTTTCTGATGTGACAGCACCTTCGGTAAGTGTAGTTGTAAGAGGTTCGGTTACCTGGGCACCAGTGTTTTCTGTAATGCCTGTAACCTGTACTTCTGTTTCAGGAGCAGAAACGAATGCTGTTGTTTCTGATGCTGATATGCTTTCCGAAACCTGTTCTCCTGTCGTTTCAGCCGGTGCAGTATCTGTTACGGCTGATGTTTCATCTGGCGTAGTTACTTCGCTGATGCCGGTTCTGGCCGGTTCAGTAGTTGCAGTAGTAACAAACGATGTGACAGTGGTTTCTGCAGGTCTGGCAGTAAGTCCGCATGTACCTATGCTGTACTGTTCCTGCTTGAATCTGATGATGTCAAAGACATCAAGACATTTGTCGTTGTTCGTGTCAAGTGAAGCATTATAATCGGAGTGCTGAAGAATGTTTCCGAAAATATATTGCTTCAGACCTGCAATTGATCTGTTCTCGGCTGCATCGGTTCTGATATGTGCAGGATCTGCAAAAAGCAGGGGAGCAGCGAGAAGAGCAGCAGGTATGATTTTGCTGATCTTTTTTTTCATTTTTTCCTCCTTTGATTTATAATCAAACATTCTAATTTTACTACTTAGAAGTTTATTTGTCAAATTTTTTTATTGTGCTGGACTTTTGTATTTACGTGTGGTAAAATTAAGACAAATAATTCTTACGGAGGAACAAAAAAGTGAGATACATTGTTTGTTATGTTGAAGAACCGGAAAAGGACAGCGACATTCTTGAGGTCAAAAGAGAAAACTTTGAAGATTTCGCCCATGCGGTGGAAAAATATACTCTTCTCTGCGGATGTACTCTCGCCAGCGTGGTTCTCGCTGATGCCGAAACAGGAAAGATAATCAAACAGTATTACAAAGATGATGTTACAGGATCAGTTATTATAAGCTGATATACCGACAGATGAAAAAATGCGCAGCCTTTTATTGAGGTCTGCGCATCTTTTTTATGTATTTTGTTTTATGGCATCTGAAAAATCAGTTTAGCATAAATGTTTTTACGAGGTAGAAACGTGTGTGTCCGTATAAATTCATCTGGCTGTTGATTATTCTTCTGGTTTCTACGATAATACCGTCGTCCTGAAATATACCTGCCGGATCTGAGATACGGATTATGTTGTAATAGCTTATACTGAAAAGATAAAGAGCCTTTGGCACTACGTTGTCCGGATTATAGTCAGCTATTTCACATTTGTGACCGGCTCCGTAATGGATAACGACTTCGAATGTCGGCATGGCCGCTTCATCAATAGGAGAGATCTTTACCTGGCCGAAAGTTTCCTCTGATTCTTTCTTCCCGGTATTCCACAGATATTTGTTATATCCCATTTTTATGCCTCCCCGAATTAATAAAGTTCATGCTCTTATGCACACTTAAGTGAGCGTAAAAATCATTTTTGCGTTCACTATAATTATATCATATGACCGAGTAAAGTGTCAATGGAATGATTAAATGCAGGCAATACCTGCTCAGCCCCAATCTGTGTTTTTTATGTTCAGGAGAGCTTAGCTTTTTTAAGTTACAAAATTGTAATGTTCGGTAATATTAAAATAAGGAAATTACTAAAAATAGGTGTTATACTATACTTAATAGATAATTATAAATACACGCAGCTTACGAATTGTGTTGATTCTGATGCTGTTTAAAGTACAAATTATATTGACAATTATTAATGTCAGTAGTATAATTTATTTATGTGACATCTTTCACAGTGTAATGTCATAATAAAACAAAACAAGAAAGGAAAGACAAATTCTATGAACAGAAAAATGCTGAGAGTAACTGCTATTCTTTGCTCTGTTTGCCTTCTTTCAGCCGGATGCGGAAAGAAAGAGACTGACACAACAAAAAAAGTTAATGTATCGGAGTTTTCCGAACAGGACTTAAGCAGTTCACTTAAGATCGAAGGAAAAGTTGAGAGTACTGATAACGACTCAACTATCATGACTGATCTTACTAATCTCAAGGTAAAGAAAATCAACGTAAGTGTCGGCGATCAGGTAAAAGCAGGAGACGTACTCTGCGAACTTGATTCGACTGATATTGAAAAGCAGATCTCTGATCTTGAAAAGATTGTCAGCGATTCAAGCACACTTTATGACTACAAGTACCAGCAGCTTCAGAAGGAACTCGAAAATACAAAAAAATCGGGCGAGATAGATATAAAAGAAGCTTCTGACAAACTCGATGAAGCAAGAAGTAACTATAATAATCAGCAGAATATCTATAACGAAAACCGTTCAAGATATGACAGCCTTTATAACGAAGCAAATGATTTGAAAAATGCAGCTCTTAATGCTGAAAATACTGATCAGGCTGAGATCATCATGGAGCAGTACAAGATGAAAATGCAGGAAGTTGCTGCAGCCATGAGTGCCTATGAAACTGCAAATGCACAGATGCAGTCAATCAGTGAACAGATAAATTTATATGAGAAACAGCTTGAATCAGCTAAACTTCAGGCAAACAGCCAGAATGATTCAGCTCAGTATAACATCGATACATACTCTCTTACAAACAGTTCTGACACAAGCAACAAGAACAAACTTGAAGAACTGAAGAAGGATCTTGAAAAGACAAAGATCAAGGCAACTGGCGATGGTGTTGTATCAGAAATAAAAGGTGAAGAAGGAAAAGCATGCCGTGAGGGCGTTCTCATGACACTTCAGAATGCATCAAATATGTGTGTTCATGTAGTTATTGATGAAGAAGATCTTCTTACAGTTAAATCCGGAATGAAAGCCAAGATCACTATTCCTGCAAGAAAAGACGATGAATACACCGGAACTGTAGACAGAGTTCTCGATATCAAGTCAGATCAGGGATTTGACAGTTATATCAATATAGACGACACTACAAACTTCCGAATTGGTATGTCAGCTAAGGTTGAGATCATGACAGTTGATGCGGAAAATATTCTTGCAGTAAGTAATAAATCAATTTTCAGCGACAAGGACAAGGATTATGACAGCGAAAAGGATGAGGACAAGAAGTTCTATGTTTACGAAGCTGAAAAACAGGCTGATGATACATACAAGATCCGTAAGGTAGAAGTAACCAAGGGTCTTGAATCTGATAAATATACCGAGATAAGCGGCGATGGTCTTGAAAAGGGTGACTACATCGTCTCATCACCGGGCAGAGTTAAAGACGGCGAAATTGTCGAAGTCAAGACAGGCAGAGGTGATAAGAGTGACGAATGAGAAAAAAGTTGTAGTTGATCTTCAGGGGATTATAAAACGCTTTTACATCGGTCAGCCTAATGAACTTCAGATCCTCAACGGTATGGATATAAAAGTACACGAAGGCGAATTCGTTGCCATTGTCGGTGAATCTGGTTCAGGTAAAAGTACACTTATGAATATAATCGGGGCACTTGACAGACCTACAGAAGGTTCCTATTTCTTCAACGGTGAAGATATAAGCAAGCTTTCAGACAAAAAACTCAGTAATATAAGAAACAAGCAGATAGGTTTCGTTTTTCAGAACTTCAACCTTATTCCGAGAACATCGGCTCTCAAAAACGTTGAGATTCCGATGATGTATGCAGGAAAGGGAAGAAAGGAAAGAACAAACCGCGCGAAGGAGCTCCTTGAGATCGTAGGTATGGCTGAACGTTATGACCATAATCCTAACGAGCTTTCAGGCGGACAGAAGCAGAGAGTTGCTATTGCCAGAGCAATGGCAAACGATCCGGCACTTATCCTTGCCGATGAGCCTACAGGTGCTCTTGATACTAAAACAGGCCGTATAGTAATGGATATTTTCCATAAGCTTCATAAATCAGGGAAGACCATAATCCTTATCACACACAGCCCTGAACTTGCAAAGGAAACAGAGAGAATCATCACTATCTCCGACGGCTCTGTAGTTTCTGATACCGGAACTAATGTACAGGATGCCGGAGGTGAGAACAATGATGCTGTTTGAGAATTTACGTCAGGCATATAATTCTCTTGTTCTCAATAAAAAGAGAACGATTCTTACTATGATCGGCATTATAATCGGTCTCAGTTCTGTTCTTCTTATCGTTTCTGTTGGAGACGTTATCAGCAACATAGCAGAAAAGTATCTGATCAATGCAACAGGCGGAAATACAATTTACTTTATTTCAGGTATTGACGTTGACGGTGATATAGATCATAAGCCTGAGCGCAGATATCCTTTTACAGAAGATGAAATCTATGATTTTATCGATTCCACCAATGGAGAGATACTTGATATATCCAGCAATTCCTCTGTAAATGTCTCCGGTAATTTTATGCTTGATGATAAGCATAAGTCAAATGTTACTATGCAGGGAGTCACCTCTTCATATGAGATAACATCAAAAATGAGACTTACTAACGGCAGATTTTTTAACAGGAATGAATCCAGATACGGTAAGCCGGTAATAGTTATTTCCGATATTGCTGCTAAGGCTTTGTTTGGTTCTTCTGCTGATGCTGTTGGTAAAGTACTTGATTTTCAGGGTCAGGTTTCAGTTCCTCAGTATGATCCGGAAACTAATATGCCATTAGATGATGTGGTTATCAAAGTTTCGGGTAATGTTGTCGTATTAGGTGTATATGAATATATTTCAGACGGTAAGTCTGCCGATATCAGAACTGATGATATGGAAACAGCGGTTTACTGCCCTTCACAGTTTATTAATGATATTGCAGACCTTGAAGAAAGCAGTTCTGTAAACGGATTTAACATTGTGCAGTTCGTTCCTGCAGATCCTACAGATACAACTACGGCACAGGACATGATCAGAAACTTTGCTCTTGAAAAATATGGTTCAGACGAAGATTATCGTTTTACTGTAAAAGATCAGATGGCAATGCTTTCAACAATAACAGGTGCAGTTTCGATTATCACTGTTGCGTTTATTGTAATTTCTGCTATTTCGCTTTTGGTTGGCGGTATTGTTCTTATGAACACCATGCTTGTTACGGTAACTGAAAGAACCAAGGAGATAGGAATCAAAAAGGCTCTTGGTGCGAGAAACAGTACTATAAGAGCACAGTTCCTTTTTGAATCTGCGCTTATTTGTCTTATTTCGTGTGCTGTTGGTGTATTCCTTGGTATGTTTTTCGGCATGATAATCGAATCAAATCTTGACAGAATCATTTCACTTGTACCTAATGAAGGTATCCAGTATTTCCTGCTGAACTCAGATATACACGTTACGCCTTCACTAAATGCGATAATTATTTCAACTACATTCTCACTTGCAGTAGGTCTTATATTCGGACTCTATCCTGCAAACAAGGGAGCTAAGATGCAGCCGGTTGAAGCGCTGAGATATGAATAGAACGTGAAAGGACAAACAAAAAATGAAAGAAAAATCTATAAGAAACAAAAAGAAAACCAGAAAAATTATAAAGACGGTTATCTTCTGGGTTCTTCTTGCTGCGTTTTTGGGATGGTTTGCTTCTCTCAGAATATCTCTTGACAGTAATCCTAATGATTATGATTATGTTATTCCGTTTGAGAGCAGAGTACTGAATGATTACAGATCTGCAACCGGAAAAGTTGTAATGAATGATATTCAGACAGTTTCGACCAATGTAACACAGAAGATAAAATCAGTTAATGTAAAACTTGGCGATCATGTAAACGAAGGCGATGTCCTTTGTGAATTTGAATCCGCAGATCTTGATGAACAGATACAGAGAATTGAAAAATTCATTGCTGATAAGAAAGCTGCAGATTCACTTGACAGTAACAGTGAAGCTGGTTCTGCTGAATACAGCCGTAAGCAGGCTTCTCTTCAGGTAGAAAGTGCATCAATGGCTGTTGCTTCAGCAAGAAAGCTTTATGATGATACTTACGCTAAGTATTCAGAATATTTTGATAAGTGCTATGCCACTTCTGATCCGAATGAACAGGCAATGTATTATAACATGTACACTCAGTATCAGCAGCAGCTTGAGCCTATCAACGATCAGATACGTGCAGCTCAGAAAACTCTTGATCAGGCAAAAGAAGCACAGAAAAGAGTTGCTGAATCGCTGAGTAGCAGCGATTATATCAAAACCCTTACAGACAGCGAGGCTGAGATCAGAGACTATGAAGAGCAGCTGAAAAAGCTGAAAGAGGAAAAGGAAAATCTCGTGGTTAAAGCTCCTAAGTCCGGAATTATTGCTGACTGCTATGCTTCTGAAGGCGGTTATGCATTTGACGGAGGTCTTTTCAGAATCGGTACACTTGGCAGTTATAAAGTTGAGGCGTACGTAAACAGTAAAGACATTCTTGATATTAAAACTGGTATGGAGGCGTCATTCAAAACAACTCTGACCGGTGCTGAAGAGATCGGCGGTAAAGTTACAAAGGTATCAGATATTTATAATGCTGCTGGTGACGGATATGCTGTTGAACTTGAAATAACAGACAAATCAGTTATGGATAAACTCAGACACAATGTTTATACTTCAGCAAAAATATATCTGGTAAATATGGGATCAATCCCTGCAGTACAGTATGATGCACTTGTTGATGACGGAAACGGCGGCAATTATGTATTCAAGGCTGTTAAAAAAGGCGATGAGTATGTAGCTGAAAAAGTATCAGTCAAGAAGGGCTATGAAGCTGACTTTTATGTTGAAGTTACTTCTGATCAGCTGAACGAAGGAGATCTTATAGTTGGAAATGCTTCAGAACATCACGAGGGTGATAAGCTGAAGATCAAAGGAATGGCGGGATGATATGAGTATTACAGAACATATTATTTCAGCCTGGAGATGCCTGTCCAGCAGTAAAATGAGAACGTTTCTTACTACACTCGGTATTATTGTCGGAATAAGTTCAGTAATTCTTATTAATACTATCGGAAGCACACTTGGAAAGACTGTTCGTGCAACTATGAACGGTTTTATGTCGGGTAATCAGTTTATTGTTGCGATATTAAAGGAAGATTATATGGAAACAGGTGAGCTCTCTGGAACAGCGATTACTGATGAAATGATGCAGGCTTTTGAAGACGAATTTAATGGAAAAGTTCGACGCATGGTAATATTGCAGGGCGAACTCACAACACTTGCCGGTACTGAAAATAAAGAAGGAAATATTAATCTGTGTGGTGTATCAGAAAATACTATTCAGTCACTTGGTGCAGAAATGGAACTGGGCAGGTATATATCGGCTGAAGATACAGAAAAAGCAGCTTCCTCTATTGTTATCTGCAATCAGACGGCAGAAATTATTTTCGGAAAAGGTGTTGATCCGATAGGAAAGCAGGTCACACTCGGAGGATACAACACAACACTTACTGTAGTCGGAACATATAAACCGTTGATAGATCCTTCTCTTTTAGGTATGTCAGATGAAGATCCTCAGACTGCTATTATTCCATATTCATATTTAGAAAACCTGGTAGGTACAGATATGAATACCAGTAACCAGGTAAACTTCATAGCTGATGATGAAGTTTCTTCAGAAGAACTGAAAAATGCTGCAGAAGAAGTTTTCCCTAAGTATGTTCCAGAAGGCGAAATGCTCTATACTGAATCACTTAACGAAGACCTTGAGCAAATCGATACTTTTGTTGATGTCATAACAAAAATAATTGCTGCTATAGCTGCGGTATCTCTTGTTGTTGGAGGTATCGGTGTTATGAATATCATGCTGGTAAGCGTAACGGAAAGAACGATGGAAATTGGTGTTCGAAAGGCAATGGGTGCTGATAATAAATCTATAAGGACTCAGTTTATTACTGAATCAATCATGATTTCTCTTATCGGTTCAGCTATAGGTATTGTTCTTGGACTTATCGAAGCAAAGCTTGTTGCAATGTTTGCAGTAAAGCTTACTTCAAAAATGAATCTTCCTATCAGCGTTGATCTTGGAATACCTGTTGGTGCCATCATAGGCTCAGTAATCTTCTCATTTGTAGTAGGACTTGTATTCGGTGTTTATCCGGCTGACAAGGCTGCAAAGATGGAAGTCGTTGACGCACTGCGTTACGAATAATTACAGGAATTCGTATTAATAAACCAAATAAAAACAGCAGAAGTTTTTTCGGAAATTTCTGCTGTTTTTTCTTTGAAATATATTGACAGAGCATAGTGATGGTGCTATAATGAATACATGAACAGATATTCATATGTTCTTGTGAAAGAAAGACGGTGTCCTGAAATGAACGAAATTACTCTTAAAGTTTATAACATCAAAAACCTCGACTGTGCACACTGCGCTTCAAAAATCGAAGCTGCCATTAATGAAATGGAAGAAGTGGAAGAGGCAATACTCGTTTTCACTTCGAAAAAATTCAGAATAAAAGCGAGGCATACAGAAGAACTTTTTAATAAAATAAGCAGTAAATGTGATGCGATCGAACCCGGTGTGGAACTCATCGAGGAAGGCAGCGGAACATCTCACCGTACCCGCAGAAATCATTCCCACGTGGAAGAGCATCATCACCACGATCACGAAGACGATCACTGCTGCTGCCACGACCATGACCACGAACATGAGCATGAACACGAACATCATCACCACGATCACGAGGAAGATCACTGCTGCTGTCACGACCATGACCATGACCACGAACATGAGCATGAACACGAGCATCATCACCACGATCACGAGGAAGATCACTGCTGCTGCGGACATGACCACGAACACGAGCATGAACATGAGCATCATCATGAAGAAAAGACCGTATCAGAACACAGTCATGACCATGTTCATACTCACGAACACGACGAAAGTGAAAAATCAGAGCTTCCTGTAATAATTGCAGGTGCTGTGCTTCTGGTTGCAGCTAAAATTGCTGAATCTTTTGTTGGAAATGATTGGCTGAAGGCCCTGATGTACATTGTACCGTATCTTATCCTTGGCTGGGAGATCCTTTCCGATGCTTTTAAGGGAATATTACGCGGAAGAGTCTTCAATGAAAAATTCCTTATGTCTATTGCTACAATAGCGGCCTTTGTCCTGAAGGAATATCCTGAAGCTGTCGGAGTTATGCTCTTCTTCCGCATAGGAGAATATTTCGAGGACAAGGCAGTTGAAAAAAGCAGAAAATCAGTTATGGATGCCATCGACATGCGTCCTGAAACTGTAAACCTTGTTGAAGGCAGTGAAGTTACAGTTATTCCTGCTGAGGAAGCAGAACCGGATGACATTATCCTTGTAAGAGCCGGTGACAGAATACCTCTCGACGGAGTAGTAGTTGAAGGAAAAAGCGAGATCGATACATCTTCAATAACCGGTGAGCATCTTCCGGTCGCTGTAAAGGAACATGAAAGTGTTCTTTCCGGATGCGTAAACTTAAGCGGTGTTCTGAAGATAAGAGTAACAAAGTATCTTTCGGAGTCAATGGTCAGCAGGATAGTTGACAGCGTCGAAAATGCTGCAGCCGGCAAACCGAAGATAGACCGTTTTATTACAAGATTTGCAAATGTATATACACCTGTTGTAGTTGCAGCAGCTGCACTTACTGCAGTTGTCCCTTCACTGATAACCGGAGACTGGCGCAAATGGATCTACACTGCAGTTACCTTCCTTGTAATCAGCTGTCCGTGTGCGATCGTTCTTAGTGTACCTCTTACATACTTTGCAGGTATCGGAGCCGGTTCGAAGAAGGGGATCCTTTTCAAGAGCGGTTCATCGATCGAGGCTGTTTCAGATGTAAAAGCTGTTGTAATGGATAAGACAGGAACAATAACCAGCGGAATATTCAGCGTTGACAGTACTGAGACATATTCAGATACTGATGAAAAGGAACTCTGCCGCATTTGTGCGTCGTGCGAAGCTGTTTCAACTCATCCGGTTGCACAGTGCATAGTCAGAAAATCGGAGGAACTTGAGCTGAAGCTTTCTGACGCTGAAGATATTACCGAGTTTGCCGGAATGGGTATGGAAGCAGTTATCGACGGAAAAAGAGTTACCTGCGGAAATGCTGAACTTATGAAAAACAGAAATATTGACATATCATCATATACGCCGGGAGAAGCTTGTACAGATGTCCTCTGTGCTGTTGACGGTGTACTTGCCGGATGCTTCCGGATAAGTGATACACTGAAAGGCGAGAGTATCAGTGCAATAAAGGACATCAGATCCAGAGGCATTAAAACCGTAATGCTTACAGGTGACTCGGAAGCCAGCGCTGCAAAAACAGCCCGTGAAACAAATATTGACCGTTACTTTGCAAAGCTTCTTCCTGAGGAAAAGCTTGAAAAAATGAAAGATATACGGAGTGAATACGGAGCAGTAATGTTTGTCGGTGACGGTATAAACGACGCGCCGGTACTTGCCGGAGCAGATGTAAGTGCTGCTATGGGAAGCGGTGCTGATGCAGCGATCGAAGCAGCTGACATTGTTATTATGAACTCAGAAATGGATGCCGTTCCGAAAGCGCTTAAGATTTCTTCGGATACAAATCATATCGCAAAGCAGAATATCATTTTTGCTCTTGCTTTCAAGCTCGCTGTTATGATACTCGGTATTGCAGGATTTGCAAACATGTGGTTTGCAGTGTTTGCCGATTCCGGTGTTGCGATGCTCTGTGTACTTAATTCCATAAGGATCCTAAGAAAGAAATACTGATCCCTAAAAGCACACTTTCCTGCCGAAAGTGTGCTTATTTTCTATAATTTTGTTGATTTTATATGTGATTTATGGTATACTATTAGTAGTAACTTATAACTTTTGAATATTACGGAGCATAGCAGATGTCTATAATTATAAATAATATAAATTCACCGGTCTCAGAGGAAACTGATTCGGTAATCGAAAAAGCTTTGAAAAAAGCTAAAATAAAGCAGACAGATACACTTAAGACCGGAATATACAAGACATCACTTGATGCCAGAAAACGTTCTGACATACATTTTGTCCATTCTGTATATGCTGATCTTGGAAGCCCTGCACTCGAAAAGAAAATGTGTGAAAAAGATGCTTCCCTGCAGTACATAGACAGTGAGGTGGCAAAACCCGTTATAAACACCGGTGATTACAAAGGAAGGATCGCGGTTGTCGGATTCGGTCCGGCAGGACTTTTCTGTGCGCTTGTTTTATCGGAAAACGGCTACAGGCCGATAGTTTTTGAACGCGGTGAACCTGTTGATGAACGTGCCCGTTCAGTGGACAGTTTCTGGAACGGCGGTCCGCTCAATATCAACTCTAACGTTCAGTTCGGTGAAGGCGGAGCAGGAACCTTTTCCGACGGAAAACTTACAACACGAATCAAAGATCCTTTCTGCCGTTACGTTCTGAAAAATTTTGTCCGTTTCGGAGCACCGGAGGAGATTCTTTTCAGGGCAAAACCCCATATAGGCACGGACAAACTCAGGTCCGTCATCAGGGGAATGCGTGAACAGATCATAAAAAACGGCGGAGAAATTCATTTCAATACTACCGTTACCGGATTTGAAACCTCTGACGGAAAAATAACAAGAATCAAAACAGACAAAGGCGATCATGAGGCTGCAGCAGTGGTGTTTGCAGTAGGAAATTCAGCGAGAGATACCTTTGAGATGCTCTTTGAAAAAAATATACTTATGCAGACAAAACCGTTTTCAGTCGGTGTCCGCATCGAACATCTGCAGGAAAGTGTAAATGAAAGCCTTTACGGTGAATTTAAGGACAATCCGTTTTTGCCGGTGGGTGAGTACCAGCTTTCATACCGTGACCGTGAAGGCAACGGGGTCTACACTTTCTGCATGTGTCCCGGCGGAATGGTCGTTCCTTCAGCAAGTGAGGAAAACACTGTAGTAACCAACGGCATGAGTGAATTTGCACGTAACGGGAAAAATGCCAATGCAGCAGTTGCCGTATCCGTATCGGAAAAGGATTTCGGCAGTTCGCCTCTTGACGGAATGTATTTTGCCAGAGAGATAGAAAAGCGTGCGTTTGAACTGGCAGGCAGAAACTATAAGGCTCCGGCTACTACTGTAGGCGGATTCATGAGCGGAAAGCCAACGCTTGAATCTGCACTTACGCCGACGTTTGCACGGGGACTTTCCGAATGCGATTTTACAAAGCTTTTTAACGATAAAATAAATTCACTGCTTATGACCGGACTTAAGGATTTCGGCCGTAAGATGCGCTGCTTTCAAGATGAAAGTGCGGTAATGACTGCTCCTGAGACGAGAACATCGTCTCCGCTTCGTATTTTAAGAAATGAGGAACTGGTATCTCCGTCAGTAAACAACCTTTATCCCTGCGGTGAGGGTGCCGGATATGCCGGCGGTATTACTTCAGCAGCAGTTGACGGTATAAAAACAGCTTATAAAATTATGGAGAATTATTCTCCTGAACGATAAAGAAAAGGCAGATCGATAAAGATGAAAAACATTATAAACCGAAAGATCCTTACATCGTGCTGTAAGGTAAAAGACAGAGACCTGATGGCGTATTCCCTTGGCGGACTTATGTACACGCCGGCTCACAACGACAAGGTAACGGAGTTCCTGACAACAAGGAAATATCAGCATCTTCGTTCACTTGCTCTTTGCCTTGAAGACGCGATCGCTGTCGGATCGGAAGAACAGGCAATCGAGCAGCTCGGAAGAACGTTTGAAGGACTTGAAAAATCAGTGAATGAAGGAATGGTTTCAAAAGATGACCTTCCATACATATTCATAAGGGTAAAATATCCGTTTCAGATCAGGAGTACTATCGAAAGAATAAACAGAAGTGAACTGCTTTCAGGGTATATTTTCCCGAAATTCGACATGAGCAATGCACGGTCCTATTTTGATGAACTGAAAGCTGTTTCCGGTGAATGCGGTCGTATGTTCTATGCTATGCCGATAATCGAATCCCGTGAAGTTTCAGACCTGAGAAGCCGTGTTACTTCACTTCTGAGCCTTAAGGATGTGACAGATCCTTACCGTGATCACATAGTTAATATCCGCATAGGCGGTAATGACTTCTGCTCACGTTTTGGCGTGAGACGCGGAATAGGTGATACTATTTACGACATTACAGCAGTAAATGCCATTATAGGCGATATAGTCAATGTTTTTGCAGAGGATTACGTTGTTTCCGCTCCTGTCTGGGACTATTTCGAAAGTTCGGACAAAAGCGATACCGCCTGGGCTGAAGGTCTTAAAAAAGAGATACATATGGACCTTCTGAACGGCCTTGTGGGCAAAACTGCTATTCACCCTTCACAGCTTCCTGTTATTGATGAATCACTGACTGTTTCCTATGAGGATTACAAGGATGCATGCTCACTCCTCAACTGGAATGACAGCACTCTTGCTGTTTCAAAAGGAACAGCCGGAAACAGGATGAACGAACTTGCAGTACACAGAAACTGGGCTGACAGGATACTTATCAGAGCGGCTGTATATGGGATAAAGGAAAAAGAAAGGATAACTGACATTGCTTGAGATCATAAAAAACAAAACACTGTTTCCGGATTCTGACCTGATAAAAATGGTCAAAAGGGAGAACAATTCAAAACGAAACTACCTTCTTGTGAACACGTGTCAGGGAAAGCACGTTCCTGTATCCCCGGAAAAGATTAGCTATATCTACGGCATGCTTGCCACTGAGCTAAAGAAACTGGTCGATACTGAAAAAGTACTGTTTATTGGATTTGCTGAAACAGCGACGGCTATAGCAGCAAGTGTGGCTGCTCACTACAAGAACTGTCCGTTCATTCATACAACAAGAGAAAAGTATCCGGACAGAACACCGATAGTTGTTTTCAGTGAGGAGCACAGTCACGCGACTGAACAGATCCTTTACTGTGATGACTGGAAAACGGCGGTTAAAGGCATAAAACACATTGTTTTTATAGATGATGAAGTAACTACAGGAAAAACTGTTCTCAATTTCATAGATGCTCTTAAGGAATATGATGATCTTCCGTTCGGTGTAAAATTTACAGTATGTTCTATTGTTAACGGTATGTCCATTGGAACAGAAGAGCAGTTCAGGGAAAATGAAGTGGATCTGTGCTGGCTTTTAAAGATAAAGGCTGAACCGGATTCAGATGAAACTTATACTTTTGAACCGACAGTGAGAAAGAGAACTTCGAAATACGAACTTACTGAAAAACATATAGGCGGTAAAAAAGATCCGCGAACAGGTGTTAAGTCAAAGGATTACAAAAGAGCATGTTCTGCACTTTCAAAGGAGATCCTGAATGAACTCGGTCCTGTAAACGGGCTGAATGTTGCAGTAATAGGTACTGAAGAGTGCATGTATCCTGCGATTGTGACTGCAGCGGCTCTGTCAAAGCGGAATGTTTCTTCAGTTGTAACACATTCAACTACAAGGAGTCCTATAGTTCCTGATACATACAGGGATTATCCGCTTGTATCAAGATATCAGGTGGAAAGCTTCTACGAAAAGGACAGAAGGACATTTATCTATAATTCTGATCAGGCAGAGTACGACCTTGTTGTTGTCGTGACTGATTCTGAAAAAGAAGATTATGATTTTACCTCATTTGCTGATGCTTTTTCACTTTCGAAAAAATTTGTCCTTGTCAGGTGGGTGAAGTAAAATGCGCTCATCTTACAGCGAAGAGGACGTAACAATACTTCTTAAGGATATTACAGGACTGGTCGAGCCGCTCCCGTCTGAAGTGAGGGAAAAATTAATTCAGTCAGGCACTCACTACTGTGAGATGCTTCCGCTTGAATACAGGCCCGATGAAAAATACTTTGCTTTGTACAGAGAGGCGCTAAGGAAATATTCCGCCGAAACAGGAAGAGCGGCAGCCGTTGCAGCGGAAAAAATAAAAAAACGATACGGCAGTAATATTGTACTCGTTTCTCTTGCCAGAGCGGGTACTCCGGTCGGCATAATCATAAAGCGGTATCTTAACAGAAAATATCCTTTTCTCAATGTGTTTCATTATACGATCTCAATCATTCGCGGAAAAGGTATTGATCACAATGCGATGAAGTATATTCTGGAAAGACATGCCGCATCGGATATCTGTTTTGTAGACGGATGGACGGGTAAAGGCGCAATACTTGACACGCTGAAAAGAGAACTTTCTGCGTATCCGGGAGTATCCTCTGAGCTTGCTGTTCTGGCAGATCCGGCTAATATAACCAGCCTTTCCGGAACCAAATCAGATTTTCTGATCCCGAGTTCCTGCCTTAACTCTACTGTTTCGGGACTTATGAGCCGTACATTTCTCCGGTCTGATATAATCGGTGAAAACGACTTTCACGGAGCGGCATATTACGGGGAACTCGAAAAGGAAGACCTTTCGGCTGAGTTTATTGATACTGTGATGAATACAATAGATTTTACTGAAAATTACGAAATTTCCGACTCCGAAAACTGTAAAGTCACCGGACTTGACGAGGTTAAAAAGATACAGAAAGACTTTTCTGTTGATGATATCAATCTTGTAAAGCCCGGAATCGGTGAGACGACCAGAGTGCTTCTGAGACGTGTTCCGTGGAAGATACTTGTAAGCGATCCTGATGACAAGGATTATCTTGCCCACATTTTCAGACTGGCTGAAGAAAAAAATGTAGAAGTAATAAAATATCCTATGGTACGCTACCGTGCCTGCGGTATAATAAAAAAACTTGCAGATACTTAAGGAGTGATAACTGATAATACTCTTTGCTTCCGATCTTGACAACACTCTTATACATTCCTACAAAAGAGCGGCCGATACTGATGTGTGCGTGGAGTACAAGGAAGAAAAAGCTCTGTCATACATGACGCCCTATGCTCTTGATCTGCTTAGGAAGCTTAATAAAAAGAGCGGATTGGTATTCGCTCCGCTTACCACACGTTCTTCCGAGCAGTATGAACGCATCCGTTTTTTTGATGACGGACCACCGAAGATCGCTCTTGCTGCTAACGGCGGAATACTATATGCTGACGGCAGATTTGACATGGAATGGTTTGAGGAATCGAAAAGGATGATATCCGGCTGTCAGGACGAATTCAGAAAAGGGATCGAATGGCTTTCTGAAGATAAGAACGTATATTTTGAGATACGTGTTGTGGATGAGCTTTTCGTGTTCACGAAGTCCTCAGATCCGGCAGAAACCAGAGCCGGGCTGGAAGGAATACTTGACATTAAAAAGGTCTGTACCTGGAACACCGGAGACAAGGTGTATATTTTCCCTAAAATACTTACCAAGGGAAAAGCAGTCGAAAGGCTCAGGAAAAAGCTTTCTCCGGGTCTTGTAATCAGTGCCGGGGACAGCGATTTTGATATTTCAATGCTGGAAAGTGCAGACATTGCGCTCTGTCCTAAAGATCTTATGCAGTATGTAAGTGCAAATAAAATCACTGGGTTTGATACAGCAGAAAGAAATTTTGCAGAGCAGCTTCTGGAATATATTTCAGACATAGCGAACTGACATCTTCGTGGCAGTTCCGTTAAAGTTAAATCTCCGGATTTTCCGGAATAATAAATGATAATAGGAAAAGGTGGGGTTATTATGAGATGCATCAATATTTCACAGCTTAACAAATCAATAAAGGGCGATGCTCTGGAATTCATTAAAAAATCAAATGAAGACTTCATGGCAAAGGTTGCAGTTGTTGCCAAAAGCGTTGCAGACAGCGGCAAGCCGATCGTTCTTCTGTCCGGTCCTTCCGGTTCAGGCAAGACAACTACAGCAATGCGACTGGCAGATGAGCTTGGAAAGAACGGAATAAAGGCTCGGGTTATCTCAATGGATAATTATTTCATACCGAACAAGAATATTGAAGAAAAGAATGTTCCTCGTGATGAAGAGGGTAATATTGACCTTGAATCTCCTTACAGAGTCGATATTAAGATGTTCCAGGAACACATGAGGCTTATGGCTGAATGCAAACCTGTTGAGGTTCCGGAATTTGATTTTGTAACGCAGGATTATAAATCATTCACACCGATCACAAGGGAAGAGAATGAAGTAATGATATTCGAGGGTATTCACGCGCTTAATCCGGAAGTAAACGGCGGTGTCACCGATACTGCTACCTGTGTTTATGTCAGTGTCAGAACCCGACTCAAGACAAAGAACGGCGATCTGCTGCATCCTTCGCACGTAAGGCTTATGAGAAGACTTCTTCGTGACAGACTTTTCCGCGGAAGGGAATACGACGACATTTTTGCTATGTACAAGAGTGTGCAGCGAGGCGAAAATCTCTATATAATGCCGTACAAGAACAGAGCTGATTTTGATATAGATACTTTTATCGATTACGAAACACCGGTATACAAGGGACTTATCTATGATGATCTGCTGAATGCTGAAAAGTCGAAGTACAGTGACATGCGTTCCATGGTTCTTAAATATCTTGAAGAAATAGAACCTATTCCTTCAGTTTTTGTTCCGAAGAATTCACTTATCAAGGAATTTATCGGATAAGAACGTAAAAAAACTATTGATTTTAATTGAAAATTGTGATATAATAAATGTGTTGGTAACAGCATGACACATTTATTTATTTGCAGCGGTATCGAAGTGGTCATAACGGACATGACTCGAAATCATGATGCCCCCCTGAGGGGACGTGGGTTCGAATCCCACCCGCTGCGCCAGAAAAAACGCTGAGTTCTCTTTTGGACTCAGCGTTTTTATGTTGTTGATTTAGTACAAATCTGTACTATGCAAAGCACGGTAATCCGAAAAATCAATAGCAATAATACACAAAAAAGATCTGAAATGTGTTGATATCTTGACTGTTTTGATAATTTGCTATATAATAATAGTATGAAGTTTTATGAATTCACTGATCGGTTTTTAATACAAATTTACCGGGGATGGTCAGAGATCCTTTCGCTTATTTTCGCAAGATCCGAATCTGTTTTGATCAGTGTTTTCCTTATTTATGAAAGGGTTATTATATGGTATACTATGCAGAACTTAATATACTGGGGTTCTTTACCTGTCTTATAATACAGCATAAAGAGGCTAAGGACAAGCAGGAGATCTTTTCTACCAGATCTTTCAAAAATATTCTCCTTATCATAGAATCGATATTTCTGCTGGATACGGCTTCACTCCTTATTCAGAATGATATGATGCCGCATACTCATATTGTGCATCTTATGATAATGAACGGTTATTTCTTTCTTCAGGCGCTTTTTCCGCTTGAAATACTGAAATACTGTATGGGAGTTGAAAAAATCAGGTCGCGCACTATCCGGATCCTGACATACATTCCCATGATCATCACATTTGCTGTTCTGGTCGTCAATTCTGTAAAACCGTTTGCATTTCAGATCGGCGAAAACGATAAGTATTCCAGACTCTCTTCGACCGGGTTCGTGTATGTCGTTATCTGGCCGATAGTTTATGTATTAGGCGGACTTTTCTTCCTTATTGCTTACTATAGAAAATCAACTGATATCAAGCGTGAGAATTACAGGCACATAATTATTTTCGCAATGTTCGGATTTATGGCCGGAATTCTTTCGATTCTTTTCAAGGGTTTCCTTCTCTGGCCTTTCATTTCGCTTGGCCTGATCTACCTTTATGTAAATGTACTGAGCAAGAGCAACCAGAAGCTCGATATTCTTGCATTCAAAGATTCACTTACCGGTGTTGGAAATGCCGCTCTGTATGAATCTGTTTCCGGACATATCAAGGCCCAGATCGATGCAGGTACTGCAGAATTTGCACTTGTTGTAATGGATGCAAACAGTCTTAAAAAGATCAATGACAATTTCGGCCATGAAGCCGGAAACGAATATATCAGGACATCAGCAAGATTTATCTGCCGGATTTTTGATCACAGTCCTATTTTCAGAATAGGCGGCGATGAATTTGTCACAATACTCGAGCATTCAGATTATGAAAACAGGGAAGAGCTTTTAAGAAGATTTGATACTGAAATACTTCACGAAAAAGCTGTTTCCGACGGAGTGGAATTTCCTCTTTCCATTGCCCGCGGAATGAAAGTCTATGAAAAGGGACTTTCATTTTCCGAAGTGTTTTATGAAGCGGACAATCTTATGTACGTCAACAAGTCTGAAGTAAAGAAAAAAGCCACTGCTGAATTTTTAACGGAAAACGTCAGCGGTTAAATGAATTGTCACCGCGGATTTCCGCTCAGTTTCCTTAAATAATTACTTAAATCAGTATATCCTGACCTGTCTGCACAGGAAGGATGTGCTGATTTTTTACTTGTACTTGACATTGTGTTCTCTTTATTGTAAAATCATTAATGTATGTCAGAGCAGTTCTGATTTAAATTTTTAAACCGGAGAGTAAAAAATGATATTTAAAACTGTAGGTTTTATCGGATTCGGCCTTATAGGCGGATCGATTGCTAAAAAGATGAGGATCAATGATCCTCAGGTTAAAATAATTGCTTCTGCAAGAAGACAGGAAACGATCGACACAGCTTATGCTGCCGGCCTTATTGATAATAAAAAATCCTGTATAATTTCTGATTTTTCTGAATGCGACGTAATTTTTCTGTGCGCACCGGTAAAAAACAATATTGATTACCTTCACAAGCTTAAGCCGGTTATCCGCAAGGACTGTGTGATCACTGATGTGGGAAGCACCAAGACTGAGATACACGAAGAGGTTATCCGTCTTGATCTTGAAAAGAACTTCATAGGCGGACATCCTATGACAGGTTCCGAAAAGACCGGTATAGAAAACGCCGATGAATATCTGCTGGAAAATGCGTACTACATAATTACACCTACTGAAAAAAATACTGAGGAACAGATCGAAGGATTCCGTAGTTTTGTAAAGTCCCTGGGTTCTATCCCGCTTGTTCTTGACTATAAAAAGCATGACTATGCAACAGCATCCATCAGCCATCTTCCGCATATGATCTCCTATGCTCTTACAAACCTTGTAAGGAACATTGACGATCAGGATGAAACAATGAAGACTATTGCTGCCGGCGGATTCAGAGATATGACTCGTATTGCGGCATCATCTCCTGTTATGTGGCAGAGCATCTGTCTTTCAAACAAGGAGCAGCTTATCTCGCTTATGGATCAGTACATTGATGAGATAAAGCATCTTCGCGAAAGTATTGCCCATTCTGAAAAGCAGGAACTTCTCACTTATTTTTCCGAGGCGAAGGAATACCGTGATTCTCTGTTCGTCCCGAGCAAGAGATCAAGTACAGTTTGCTACGAACTGTTCGTTGACCTCGTCGATGAGGCCGGCGGGATTGCTATCATTGCCAGCATGCTTGCTTTCAAGGGCATCAACATCAAGAATATCGGTATCATCAATAACCGTGAGTTTGAGGAAGGTGTTCTCCGTATTGAGTTCTACACTCACGAAGCACTTGATCTGGCTGTTGTTGTACTTAAAGAGAAGAACTACAAAGTCTATTGCAGATAGATATTATATGCGTTTAATTTAATATCAGAGCCGTCGGTTTAATTGACCGGCGGCTTTTTTTTGGGAAACGCTGATTTATTCATAAATCAGCGTGGGGGTTCGGGGCGAAGCCCTGCAAAATCCCACCTCCGGAAATCCGGCGAAGCCGGATTTCCGATATAATCAGTGTTTCCTTAGCTTAATGGCATGTTATACATTGTGAGATTTTTGATGACATTTTCTGCCCGTAACTATGATAATGGTGTATACGATTACTTAAAAAGAGCGAGATTTAACTAAAGAGATATCTTAAATTTATGATTTACTTGACAGCTTAATTAATCTGTAGTAAAATAAAATCAGTAAAGATTTCAGGGGAAGCAAAGATTAATTATTTAAGGAAACGCTGATTTATTCATAAATCAGCGTGGGGCTCCGGGGCGAAGCCCCGCAAATCCCACCTCCGGAAATCCGGCGAAGCCGGATTTCCGATATAATCAGTGTTTCCTTAATTAAACTTTAACTTAATCAGTGTTTCCCTGTGTGTATTTCAGGAAAAGTTTATTTTTTGAAATGAGGTAGTGTTTATGTCAAAGAATCTTGTAAGAATTATATCAGCAGTAAACGCAGCAGTAATGATGTGCAGTGCAGCTGCAGTTTTTCCGGTATCTGTTTCAGCTGAAGATACCGGCGTAATATTTGAATCGGAAGCAGAAAAAATAGAAGGAGTAGAAAACTGGACTTCGATCTATGAAAACCAGATTCCTGGTTATTCAGGAGACGGTTTTGCTTATCTCACAGCCAAAAACATAGAATTCGAGGTCGAAGCTCCTGAAGAAGGACTTTATGAAATTGATGTAAGATATGCACAGATTCTCAGTGAGGAGGGAAGAATGCAGACTATCACTATTAACGGTGCAGAATACAGTAAAGTATTTGCCTACACTGACAAGTGGGTCGATACAGAATTCGGAAAATACAGACTTAAAAAGGGTACTAACAAGATTGCGCTTATTCCGAAATACGGTTATGCCGCATTCGATAAAATCACAATAAAGAAAGCTGTAATGCCTGATCTGAAGGCGACGGCTACTGCTGTTCCGTGCGATCCTGATGCAACAAAGGAAGCCAAAGGACTCATGAGTTATCTTTACAGTGTTTACGGCACAGGCATTCTTTCCGGTCAGCAGACGATCTACGGCGGCGGTCACAAAATGAATACTACTATCCGTTACAATGCTGAAAAGGATATCTGCGTTGATGAATCAGGCAAGGAATACAGCTTTGATCCGGCTGACAAGGCAGTTGCAGATGACGGTTCAAAGTTCGTATGGAAGTGCAAGGACGAAAACGGTCAGGTTTACAGCTATGATTCTCAGAACCGTAACTACAGCTACTGCGAATACGACAGGGAACTTAAATATCTTAAGAAAACTGTCGGAGACATGCCGGCTATCCAGGGATTTGACTTCGGCGCCAACTGCCCTTGCTACAAGTGGGATGACGGTATCGTTGAAAGAATGATCGACTGGACAAACAACAAGAACGGTATCTGTACAGCATCATGGCACATTAACGTTCCTGTAACAATGGCCGACTATACTCTCGGCGAACCGCTCGACTTCTCAAAGACAACATATTCTGAAAAATGTGACTTCAGTCCTTCAAAGGCAATGGAAAAGGGTACTCCGGAAAACGACTACTGGTCACTTTGTATAAAGAATCTCGCTGAACAGCTTTCAGTACTTCAGGAAGCTGGAGTTCCGGTACTCTTCCGTCCTCTTCACGAAGCTGACGGTAACTACTCAAACGGCGGCGTTTCATGGTTCTGGTGGGGCAAGGAAGGTCCGGAAGTGTACAACAAACTCTGGAAATATCTCCAGAAGGAACTTCAGGATACATACGGAATCCACAATCTCATCTGGGAACAGAACCTCTATACCTGGTCAGATGCATCTGCAGAATGGTACACAGGTGATGAGTATGTTGACATTGTAGGATACGACAAATACAACACACAGTACAATCGTCATGACGGAAAAACAAGCGGACCGAACCTTGATGCAGAATCAGGTATTTTCTGGAAACTGTACGATACAGTTAAAGGAAAGAAGATGGTTTCAATGCCTGAAAACGACACCATCCCGTCACTTGACAATATAACGATCGAAAAGGCCGGCTGGCTCTATTTCTGCCCTTGGTACGATGAAGAAAGCACACCTAAGTTCCTTTCAGGCGAGGAATATCAGAATGCAGAAGAAGTAGAAAAGCTTTACAAGAGCGACTACTGCATAACACTTTCTGAACTTCCAAAGGACTGGAAAGGCTATGAGGCATCTACCACTCCGACCGATCCCGGGAAAGACAAAGATCCTGGAAAAGATAAAGATCCTGATAAAAATACTGATCCGACTGCGAAACCTTCTCCTTCTCCTGACAAAGATGTAAAATCAGCAGTTCTCGGTGACGTAAATGCAGACGGCAATATTGACGTAACAGATCTTACTGAACTTTCACTTGCTCTCTTAGGCGACAGAAAGCTTACAGATGACCAGAAGAAGCTTGCTGACATCGACAGTGACGGAGATCTCTCACTTGCCGACCTTGCAAGACTTCGCCAGTATCTTTCAAAGAAGATAGACAAGCTGGGCTGATCAGTTCCGCAAATTCTCCTAATAATATGAACAAACCCAAAATGATCCTCTTTGACTACGGCGGAACGCTGATGTCTGAACCGGATTTTGATCCGGAAAGCGGAAACGCGGCGATCTTCCGTATTTATACGTAAGAAACTGGAACGAATTTACCGAACTTTTAAAGATGTTGTGATTTTTCTTTCTCAAACCTATTGACTCTGACGTAACGTCATAGTATATACTGATATACAGCAGGAGGTAAGATACTATGAAATATCAGATAAAGGAATTTGCAAAGCTTACAGATGTAAGTGTGCGCACACTTCATTACTATGATGAAACAGGATTACTGAAGCCGGCTTTTGTTGACGAACAGAACGGTTACAGATTTTACGACGAAAACAGTCTTGCAAGAATGCAGGAGATCCTGTTTTACCGTGAGCTTGATTTTCCTCTGAAGGATATTTTAAAGATCCTGTCATCTCCTGACTATGACAGAAAAAAAGCTCTCGAGGCACAGAAAGAACTTATGATCCTAAAAAAGAACAGGATCGAAAAGCTTATTTCAGCTCTCGACGATGCCGTGAAAGGAGTTAAAATCAATATGAAGGTATTTGATAACAGTGAATTTGAGGAAAAGCGTGAGGAATACGCCCGCGAAGCAAAAGAGAAGTGGGGAAATACCGAATCTTACAGTGAATTCGAAAAGAAGACCGGGTCATTTTCGACGGATGATATCAGATCTCTGGCAGCCGGTATAGATGAAGTTATGGCTGAATTTGCAGAATGCATGAAAAACGGATCCGCACCGGACAGTGCTGAAGCAAAGGACCTTGTAAGAAAGCTTCAGAATTATATCACTGAAACAAGTTATACCTGTACAGACGAGATCCTCGCAGGACTTGGTCAAATGTATACCGCCGATGAACGTTTCAGAAAGAATATTGACAGGCACGGTGAAGGAACAGCGCAGTTTATTTCTGATGCGATAGATAAATACTGCAGCTATGTAAAATAATCCTTTTTGAACTTAGTGAACTGTGGGTAAATCTATATGAAAACACCGCACCAAAATCACATCATGATGGTTTGGTGCGGTGTTTTTTAATAATTGACCTGTTATACAAATTGTGGTATAATATTTATATTCATACCATGACGGAAAATATGAGTATGCCGATTATATGAAAGTGAGTAATTAAGGAAACGCTGATTTATTCATAAATCAGCGTGGGGGTTCGGGGCGAAGCCCCGTAAATCCCACCTCCGGAAATCCGGCGAAGCCGGATTTCCGATTTAATCAGTGTTTCCTTAATGATGATAGATAATAAGAAAGAACAGGAACGTGCAGAACTTCATGCTGTTCATAATGCGGAGATAGCTGAGATAGTGAAGCGTTAAGATGAGCTGAGGGCAGAGATTGATCGTATTATTTCGAAGATTGATCGTATTATTTCGAAGATTGAGGGATTAAAATGAGTATTTTCCTTCGGAAAATAAAATAGAAATTTTCCAGTCAGAGACTGGAAAAACACAAATAGGAGAACAAAAATGAAACTGTATATCAAGCAAAAGGTGTATTCATGGGGAGACAAATTCCGCATCTATGACGAAAATCAAAATGATAGATATTATGTCAAAGGCGAAGTATTATCCTTCGGGAAAAAGCTCCACCTTTATAACCCCTCCGGATACGAAGAAGCGTTTATTCATCAGAAAGTGTTGTCGTTACTGCCTAAGTTTTATATCTGTCGAAACAATACTGATGTCGCACAGGTAATCAAGGAATTCACTATTCTTCGCCAGAAATACACTGTAGAAGGTCTTGGATGGACTGTGACCGGAAATTTTAGTGCGCATAATTATGAAATTACTTCTAATCGCCAGAAAATTGCTTCTATTTCAAAGCGCTGGTTTTCATGGGGTGACACCTATGAGATAGATATATCAGACGATGCGGACGAGGTCATGGCCATTTGCGTTGTACTGATCATTGATGCAGTAATTGAACAAAGTGACAACAGCGCTGCAGCATCCTCCAACTGATATGAGAGACAAATATAGCATCAGAGAGGAATATGTATTAATGAAAACAGATAAATTTATATCGATGATAACGGTGATATGACCGAATCGATTTTATAATGGAGTATTAGGGAGAAATAAAAATGTCTGAAAACAAAATTGAATACAAAAGATTAACTGAAAAAGAACTTGATACTTTTATAAAAATGCGTATAGCCCAGCTTCGTGAGGAGGGGGCAAAAGAAGATATCGATCTTTATCCGGCACTGAAAGACTATTACACACGACATATGGCTGACGGAACGTTTGTGTCCTGGCTTGCTCTTGATGGTGAAAAGATTATTGGAACGAGCGGGATGTCATTTGTTGAAAAGCCACCGTATTTCGGCTGCCCGAGCGGTAAGATAGGACTTCTTTCAAGTATGTTTACCGATAAAGAATACAGACGCAAAGGAATTGCGAGAGAACTTTTAAGTCGTGTTGTAAATGAAGCAAGAGAATACGGATGCGGTACAGTTCAGATAACGGCATCAGATATGGGAGTTAAACTTTATACTGCTTTTGGATTTACTCATAACAATAATTTTATGCAGTATAAACTTTTATAAATTTGGCTACGCTATTTGTGTATCACTGATTTACAGCGCTGTTTTAGCCGGAGTGATCAGTTGCAGTCATAAAAAGAAAAACAGTAATTAATAAACGTATTTATATAGGAAAATCCGCTTATGAAAATAGAACATGTTGCAATGTACGTCAATGATATAGAAAAAGCAAGAGATTTCTTTATTAAATATCTTGACGGAAAATCCAATGAAGGTTATCATAATACAAAAACCGATTTTCGTTCGTACTTTATATCATTTGATGACGGTGCGAGACTGGAAATAATGAATAAGCCCGGCTTGGCAGATGAAGAGAAATATCTGAACCGAACAGGATTCATTCACATTGCATTTTCAGTAGGCAGCAAAGAACGCGTTGATGAGCTGACTGAATTATTAAAGAATGATGGATACCATGTAATTAGCGGTCCTCGAACTACCGGAGATGGATATTACGAAAGTTGTGTTGTAGCAATTGAAGGAAATCAAATAGAGATTACGGTTTGATAAAAGGAGTATTTCCCTTCGAAAAAGAATATTAGGTGAATTATATGAATGTACGTGAATACCTGGATATACTGCATATAGCAGAAAAATTAAAGGATACACCTCGACATTGTAAAACTTCGCACGGAAGGACAGAGAGTGTTGCAGAGCATAGTTGGAGAGTATCGCTTATGGCGTTATTACTGAAAAAAGAGTTTCCTTATGCTGATATGGACAAAGTTGTAAGCATGTGTCTGATTCATGACCTTGGAGAATGTTTTACTGGTGATATTCCAACCTTTCTTAAAACAGATACGGACAGAAAAACAGAAGATTCACTTTTGCGGAAATGGATTAATTCAATGCCTTCCGAATTGTCAAAAGACATTTCAGCATTATACAGTGAAATGGAAGCACAGGAAACGACAGAATCAAAGATCTATAAAGCTCTTGATAAACTTGAAGCGCTGATACAGCATAATGAATCGCCTCTTGATTCGTGGTCTGATAATGAATTTGAGTTAAACAAGAGTTATGCATTTGATACCGTTTCTTTTTCGGAATGGCTTACAGAACTAAGAAAAGCGATTCTTGAGGATACGATAAACAAAATAGAAAAGAGCCTATTCCCAGAGAATTGTATGAGGGAAATTCAGAATAAGACTAAGGAGATGAAACAGGATGCTGATAATATTTGAAGGATTAATAATGAGTTTCTGGTTACTGATCATCTGCGTTGTTGGTATTGCAAATGGCGCTGTTGGACTGGTGACCTTTTACGAGCAGGATGTGAAAGACAAGGCAGTTGAACTCGGACTGACGACAGCTGAAAAAATAAAAAAGGCATCGGCAATATCGGGTATTGCTTTGTTTGTGCCGATTTTGACTGTTGTTCCGGCTGTCGTGTATTTCTATAACGGTGTCGATGGATTTCTGAATGGATTTCTTCAGCTTTTAGGAATTTATATGATCATGAATCTGTTTGACAGATTATTTATTGACGAATGGTGGGTCGGACACACTAAAGCATGGATCATTCCGGGCACAGAGAATCTTAGACCTTATATAAATGCAAAAGTAAAAATCAGAAAATGGGCTGCTTCCTGCGTTGGATTTACGATTCTTTCAGCTATATTATCAGGATTAATGCAGCTGATTCGTTAGAATCATTCAGAGCTTAATAATCTACTTCAGGTGTTGCTGGTGGATATGGCATTTATGCCTTGGTTCGTTGCATTAGAAGGAGTATTTCCCTTCGGGAAATAAAATAGAAATTTTCCAGTCTCAGACTGGAAAATCACATATTCCGAAAGTGGAGTGTGGTTCATAACATATAAAATATAAATCAGAATTTTTAGGAGGATAAAACAATGACAGAGCAAGAGGCAAAAATTCTAGCTGAACCGATAGTTAAAGAAGTGGTCAATTGTATGGCAGATGGCAGGTATGATTTAATTCCTAATTATGCCGGATTTCAAGATGAAAGTATTACAATTGATGATTTCAAAGAATGGGCTGTGGGTTATTTAGAAGACAACGAATTATCGCACTACGACAAATACGGCGTTCCGAACAACTTTCAGCCTAAATATGATAAGTCTTTATATCATCAGTTTAGCGTATATTTATACAATAATGGTACCGGTTTTGAGGTTGACTATGACCTTACTACCGACAGCGAAATAAATGACTTAACACTAATTATGGAATTCTTATTTACTGATAACGGAGTAAAAGCGTACATTGTTGATATTCACGTTTTATAAATTCAGAATTTAGAGGTGTAACAAATGCATCGATATGAAGTAGAACTTGATTCAAAACAATATTCAATTATTGAGAAGATGTTATCTCGCGATAATTCTCAGCGATTAGCAATGAATCAGTACATCAAAGGACATGAATTTTTCTCAGATATGATAGAGGATATATATAGTCCTGTTGAGGATGGTTGGAGCACTATGGATGTTGTTTTACAGGAGTCAACCGAGAAAGTTGAATTATTGAGAACGATGACAGCACTTGTATTTCCTGAAAATACAGACTTCTTTGTTGATTAAATTGGAAATGACGAGATGATTTGCCAAAAGATATTGAGATATTAATTACACTTAAATTCTGAAATATATCAAGTGAGTTAAATCAGAAATAAAAAAGATTGGAAAAATAAACATTATTATGAGAAAAGGTATAATATATATACATGGAAAAGGTGGTGCTCCTGAAGAAGCAGAACATTATAAAACTATTTTCCCTGAATATGAAATCACAGGATTTGATTATAAATCACAGACTCCCTGGGAAGCACAGATTGAATTCAGTCGTTTTTTCGATTCATTTAAAACGGAATATGATCAGGTTTTGATCATTGCGAACAGTATCGGCGCTTTCTTTACGATGAATGCATTAAATGACCGGAAAATAGAAAAGGCATATTTTATCTCTCCGATAGTTGATATGGAGAAACTGATTATTGACATGATGAAATTGGCAGGAGTTACCGAGCAGGAACTGATGGAAAAGGGAAAGATAGAAACTGATTTTGGCGAAACTTTATCATGGGAATATCTTTCGTGGATTCGCAATCACCCTGTTTCATGGCCTGTTCCGACAGCTGTTCTATATGGAGATAAAGACAATTTACAGTTCTTTGATACTATTAAAACCTTTACTGATCGTATTGGTGCAGAACTTACGGTTATGGAAAACGGCGAACATTGGTTCCATACTGAAGAACAGATGACATTTTTAGATAACTGGATTTCAAATAAATAACTGAGTGCATAAACTGGCTGTATAATCGGAGTATTTCCCTTCGGGAAATAAAATAGAAATTTTCCAGTCTCAGACTGGAAAATCACATATGGATAAAGGAAAGTGAAAAACAAAATGGATAAACACATCAATATGCTAGGCAGTATAAAGAACAAAGAAGAATTTATTGAATTTATGAAGCATTTCACAGATAGTGCAGACGATGTATCTCTGCATGATTATCTGGAGGCATTAACAGCGTGGGTAGAGGATTCAGATGGATATTACTATAATCGCGACAAAGAGATACCTGAGAACATCAACTGGGATTTCATTGCCACGCTGCTTTATGCTGGCAGTATCTATGAGTAATAATCATGAAAGAAGGTACGAGTATGTTTAGGAATAAAGTTGCCGTTGTAACAGGCGGTGCTAACGGAATCGGAAAGTGCATTGCCGATGAGTTCAGAAAAAACGGAGCGGCTGTTTGTGTGATAGATAAAGCGGAAGGTGATCATTTCACAGGCGATATATCATATAAGGGTATTCTTGAAGACTTTGTTAATGAGGTTATCTCGGAACACGGACATATCGACTATCTGATAAACAATGCTCCGCCGATTATGAAAGGTATAGATGAGTGCAGTTACGAGGAATTCCAGTATGCACTTTCTTTAGGTGTGACGGCGCCTTTCTATCTGTCAAAGCTGTTCCTACCGTACTTTAACGAAGGCGGATCAATTATAAATATCTCATCATCCCGTGACAGAATGAGCCAGCCGCAGACGGAGAGCTATACAGCGGCGAAAGGCGGTATTGCGGCACTTACGCATGCTCTTGCGGTAAGTCTGGCAGGAAAAGTACGTGTAAATTCCATTTCGCCTGGATGGATAGATACGAATTATAAGATTTACGAGGGTCCGGATGCATCACAGCAGCCATGCGGACGTGTCGGAAATCCGCTTGATATTGCAAATATGGTACTGTTCCTGTGTTCAGATAAAGCCGGATTTATAACCGGCGAAAACATCTGCATCGACGGCGGCATGACAAAGCAGATGATCTACCACGGTGATAACGGATGGAGTTTATCTGCTCAGTAATTCGGAGTATTTCCTTTCGGAAAATAAAATAGAAATTTTCCAGTCAGAGACTGGAAAATCACATCGAGATCATAAAAAGAAAGGACGTGCTAAATTGATAACAAAGCGTGAAATATTTGCCTTTCTGGAAGAGGCGGGAATAAAGCATGATGACATAGTAACCATTCACTGTTCTTTACGAGCAATCGGGGAAATCGAGAATGGTGCTGACGGTCTGATCGATGCATTCTGTGAGTACCTGCATGACGGACTCTTTATTGTTCCGACGCATACATGGGATAAGGTTGGGAAGAATTCACCATATTACGATGTCAGATCTACTGTTCCTGACATTGGAACGCTTGCTGAAGTTGCGGCTTTTCGTAAAGATGGAGTAAGGTCACTTCACCCGACTCATTCTGTTGCAGTGTTTGGCAAAGGTGCAGCTGAATTTGTACGTGGAGAAGAAAAATGCGCATCTCCTGCGCCGATGGGCAGTTGTATCAGCAGACTTTACGAAGCAAACGGAAAAGTCCTTCTCGTCGGTGTCGGACATGAGCGTAATACATATCTTCATTCAGTGGATGAGCGGCTCGGAATTCCGGACAGACTGAATCCAAATCCTTTCGAGATCACGATTGTGGACTACGATGGAAATAGTCTCAAATCTCCTCCGTTCCATACTCATTACACGGCTGCATCAGACAGATGCGTTTCAGAGTATTATCCAAACTACAAAGAAGCGTTCGAATATACAGGTGCTGTGACATATTCAAAGCTTGGAAACGCATTAGTGTATGTCTGTGACTGCAGAAAGATGACAGATACCTGCAGAAAAATATGGGAGAAGGCAGGCCGTGACCTTTGTATCTCGCCTGAACCGATTCCCCGTGAATGGTATGAAGAAAGTGAAAAACAAAATGGATATTGAGAAAATCATGAAATCACCGTGTCGGATAATAGATATTCTGCCGAAACGTGTACCGGATAACAGAAGTGTCAGCTATTCAATGGTTGAGCAGTATTATTTGTCTGAGCAGCGTTTAACTGAAATTCGAATGAAACAGGCTGACATTATCGTAAGACTCAGCAGTTATTATTATATTCAGTTCAGTGACAATCATGGAGAGAGCTTTTCGGATGCGGCTGTACCTGATATTATTGAACGACAGATCCTGAACTGTGTTGGAACTGCGTCTTTATATATCGGGATAAAATCCCCGGAATGCCTTATCACTCTTGACGGTTGCGATACATACATGACGGTATATAGTTCCGATGCCGAATTTACTGAGATTCTCGGACAGCTTGCCGGATCGGTCGGATTATTTATCTGGGAAGCATAGAACTTGAATCTTAACAGATCAATGTCAGGGGGGCGCATCTGATGGTGCGCCGGTTCGGCGCAGTTGACCTAGACAGGTGAAACTCCTGTCCCGACAAACCCTAGCAAGGAGTCGGTATCCAGCCTTGGGTGATTCATCGTGAGGTGGATTACTAAGCGTAGGTAGGAAAGATTCAGAGCCCTATAGCGAAAGCTGAGTCGATTTAGCGTCGTTAGTCTCGACAATACGGTGGGCGATACTTTCATTGGAGTAGCAGCCAGCAAGAACTGTTCGTTATGCGAGAACAGGGAGACACCGTCGGCGTTTGAAAGATGGGCGAGGAATCAAGGGGTCAGCTGTGTACCCGGGAGATCTTGCGGCTTCCTGATAACAAGGTATTGCAAACAAGTGCCAACACCACAAGGATGCAAAAAGAGCCGCCAAGAAGTCCGATGAGGTCATAGTAGCTGTGAAGTATGCAAAACATATGGAGCCAAGGACCGAAACACGGATACGTTTCTTGAAGGGAAACATGCGATTACACTGGAGGTAAAGAAGAAAAGCATGGGAACACAACAACAAGATATAAGAATATTGTCAGAAAAACATTCCAAACTGGAAACGTTAATCTACCGTGTAAATTGTGAAACGCTGAAAGCGAAACACAGAAAACAGAACGCCAGAAAGGCAACCGGAGTAGACAGGGTAACCAAAGAACAGTATGAGGAAAACCTTGATGAAAACATCAGAAATCTCGTTGAAAGAATGAAGAAGTTTTCATACAGACCTCAGCCTGTCAGAAGAGTGGAAATACCAAAAGCCAACGGCAAAACAAGACCACTCGGTATACCGAGCTACGAAGACAAACTTGTACAGGGAGTAATGGCAGATATACTGAATGATGTATACGAGCCAAGGTTTCTGGATGTTTCCTATGGATTCAGACCAAACAGAGGAATGCATGATGCAGTCAAGAGAGTTGATGAATTGATAATGTACAAGAGAGTAAATTACATACTTGACTGTGACATTAAAGGATTCTTTGATAATGTTGACCACAAGTGGCTGATGAAATTCCTTGAAAATGATATAGCAGACAAGAATTTCCTAAGATATATTGTCAGATTTCTGAAATCAGGAATCATGAAAGGTAAAATATTTGAGGAATCAAGTGTCGGCACACCTCAGGGCGGCCTGATTTCACCAATACTTGCCAATGTGTATTTGCATTATGTTCTTGATATCTGGTTTGAAAGAGGAGTCAAAAAGAAGGAGATGTTAAGAAACTCTCCTTAATAGCAAATCAGCATATCTGAACCCACGTATTTACGTGAGTAAGATATGCTGATTTTGTTGTGTTCAGGACTTTTTTAACAGCCCCATATTTCGTAAGATTTGCAGATGACTTCATTATCATGTTTGAATATGAAGAGGAAGCTAAAGCAGTATATGAGTTCATAAAGAAAAGACTTGCACAGTTTGGACTGGAACTAGCGGAAGATAAAACGAGAATTCTGCCGTTCGGCAGAAACAGCAATACAACTGATACGTTTGACTTTCTCGGATTTACTCACTACAATGGCAAAACGAGATATGGAAAATATACAGTTGGACACAAAATAAGCAGGAAAAAGAAGAAAATATTCAAAGCAAAGCTCAAGAAGTGGATAAAGGACAACCGAAATGTAGACATAAAGATTTTTATGACAGCGTTGAACAGGAAACTGATAGGTACTAATAACTATTACTGCATTAGTGGAGCATACAACGAAGTCCGAAGTCTTTATAATCATGCAAAGTTTGTAACGTTTAAATGGTTGAACCGGAGAAGCCAGCGAAAAAGCTTTACTTGGGAGAAATTTCAGCCAGTATGGAATGAAATGATAAGAAAGCCTAAAGTTCATGTGAATATATGGGCAGTAGGCAAAGTAAAATACATCTGATGATATTCGAAGTAGACGTGGGGAGCTGTATGCGGGAAAATCGCACGTACAGTTCTTAGAGGAGTTTACTTCAATTGTTATTAAAATAGAAAGGAGTAAATTTACTCATGAAAGGGAACATTCATAAGAAAATTACATTTGAAGACAGTACCGAAAAGAAATATATAAAGAGTTATTACAAAGGCTGGAGACGCGCGGAAATAATTAACCGAAGATTGCTTCACAGAAGATTAAAAGCAGGTCTAAAAAAAGAATACTCAGATTATTGAAACAGAGAGAAGGGGATTCATTGATACATACATGGTCAAAGATAAGGGATAAATTAGAAAACGACTACCTTGCTGATTCCTTGAAAAAGCGTATACAGTATTTCGCTACATCATACAGCAAATGTCCTGATCACGAAGGAAGAGCGGCGATTTTACTGGACGGAAAGCAGGTTATTGCCGGAAGTTACTGTGAGCAATGGAGTAAGGCTTCACTTTTACCCAAAGATGAAACTCTTGAGACCAGATTAAAATACGAGTTTCCTTTTATGGACGATACGGCTTTGAAGTACGGTCAGTTCGATCAGCGATGTTTCTATATCGCATTTTATGAATTTGATAGTCAGAGCATTGATAAAAGCCTCGCAAGCTCAAATCTGCTGGTTCGGATATTCGCAGTACTCGACAGAAGAGTGGGCAAGAGAACGCTGTACAAAATAAAAGAGAATATCGAAAGTGAACCTGAGATATTTCAGCTTTTCTTTAATATACGATCAGAGGCTGAAGGAATACGATGATATGATCGAGTTGGTTTTAGGGAGGTAAAAAATATGTTCTGGGATAAAATTTCACCGGTTTACGATTTATTTGAGAATGTGTACAATCATAAGGTTTATGAAGGAACAGGGAAGAAAGTAGCCGAATTTATCGACAGCAGAGATGATGTTCTTGAATGCGCCTGCGGTACCGGGGCGATAACGGTCTGCATTGCAGCCAAATGCAGAAAAATGGTCGCTACTGATTTTGCTATCGGTATGCTCCGACAGGCTTCGGCTAAATGCAGAAAATTCGATAATATCAAGTTCAGACGTGCGGATATTACTAATATAAGATGCCGTGACAACCGATTTGACAAGGTCGTTGCCGGTAATGTAATTCATCTTCTCCCGGATCCGGCAAAGGCACTTGCTGAGATGGAACGTGTGGTCAAACCTGGCGGAAAGATAATCATTCCGACTTATATCAACATGTCAAAGAAATCAGCCGGACTTGCTGTAAAATTTATTGAATTTCTCGGTGCCGATTTCAAGGAACAGTTTGACCTTGAAACCTATAAGGATTTCTTCAGAAAAATGGGATATAACGACGTGAAATACCATGTAGTTCAAGGAAGAATGCCGTGTGCAATTGCAGTTATAACCAAGAAACCGAATGTTAGATGAGAGGTGGAGTAAATATGAGATTAGACGGCTTTGGAATATTGGTCGAGGATATGGCGAAAATGATTCGCTTTTACAGAGATGTACTTGGTTTTGAGATAAAAGAAGCAGAAGATACATCTAACGTATATCTTGTAAAAGACGGAACGCTGTTTCTGTTGTATGGCAGAAAAGATTTTGAAAAGATGACGAGCAGAAGATATGAATATGTCAAAGGGCTCAATGGCCATTATGAAATTGCTCTTTATGTCGATACATTTGAAGAAGTAGATGAAGCGTTTAAAAAGGCAGTGGAAAGTGGTGCGACACCGGTTCTCGAACCGGAACTTGAACCGTGGGGCCAGAGAACCTGTTATATCGCCGATCCTGAAGGGAATCTGATAGAAATAGGTTCCTGGAATAAACCTTACGAAGAGAAGGATAAGTAAAATAGACATTGAGAAGCCAATTTTAACGGAGGTAGATTATGTATTTCGAAGAACTTAAAACAGGAATGTCGGTGGAGACTGCACCGGCGGTAATTGATAAGGAAAAAATGATGCAGTTTGGTCTGGAGTATGATAACGTCCCGATTCATACTGATGAGGAATATGCGAAGACTACGCATTTCGGACAGCCTATAGCACCCGGTTTTATGTCCTTTCTGGCCGTATGGGCTAAGTATCTGGAGGTGGATTTCTTTGGTGAGCAGGTGCTGGCAGGTAAGTCAACCAAAGTTGAATGGATGAAGCCTGTTTTTGCCGGAGATTCACTTACAAGCAAGGTTACGATCACAAATCTTGTTAAGCGCAATGAGAAAAACGGAATTGCGGAGCTTACTCATGAAGTGTATAACCAGAACGGTGAGCACGTTCTGACTGCGGTAACGGAAGCAATAATTAAATGCAGACTTAAGCAGCAATGATCAAGCTATAAGGACAGTTGGCGGCAAATGCTGACTGTCCCTATTTTTTGAATATAAATATGGTAGTAAAAATGAACAGTATAAAACTGAGAATGATTATCAAATTATTTAAGGTGTAGAAACTGTTCAGAAAACATTGACAAATCCTGTACAACAATTTATAATATCAAATTGAAAGTGATTTTCATTTTTGGGTTAAGTGAGGTGAACATAATGACAAACAATAAAAAGAGATTTGTTTTATGGATAATTCTTATAGTTTTCAGCTTTGTCATTTTAGGTTCATCATCATTTATTATTACTCACGCAGATCACGACTGTACAGGCGAAGAATGCTCTGTTTGTATTGAACTTGCAGAGTGTCATAATACTCTGAACACGCTTGGTACAGCTCTTATTGGCGGCGCAAATCTTTTCGCTATGATGTTTGTGCTGTTCGTGACCGTGAATTTCTTCACTAAAACAATTGCCGATCATTCAACTCTTATATCTCTTAAAGTTGAGCTTCTGAATTAAATAAAGACAGCGTTAATCGATGGTATAGCTATGCCCGAACAAATTTTTACGGGATAACTATACCTGTTTTTATGGATTCAGGTGTATTTCCGGTTTTGCCGGTACGCCTTGCTTTGCTATACTTTTAATTCGGAGGTTAATTATATGTTTAACAATAAATCAGGTATTTTCGCTCTTGCTCTGGCAATGGCTGCGACATGTTTTACAGGCTGCAGTGCTGAAGGAAATTCTTTGGAAAGCAGCAATTCAGTAGATTTAAAGACAGAAGATAAAACTTTTGAGAATAACGACAAGAAAGATGCAGAGACAGATCCGGAATCAGATTCTGAATCGTTCAGCGTAGTATGCACTATCTTTCCGGAATACGACTGGGTAAAGGAGATCCTTGGCGATCATGCAGATAATGCTGAGCTTACATATCTTCTCGACAACGGTGTAGATCTTCACAGCTATCAGCCTACAGCCGATGATATGATCAAAATCTCAGAATGCGATCTGTTTGTATATGTCGGCGGTGAATCAGATGAATGGGTTGAGGATGCGCTTGCAGATGCACAGAACAAGGATATGAAGGTCGTAAACCTTATGGATGTTCTCGGCGATTCCGTAAAGGTCGAGGAACTCAAGGAAGGCATGCAGGAAAGCGAACATGAACATGATCACGAGCATGAGGAAGATGATGATCACGATGAAGATAAGGATCATGAGCATGAAGAAGATGAGCACGACCATGATGAGGATAAAGATCATGATGAAGATGATCACGATCATGACCACGAAGACGGCGAAGAAGAATACGACGAACATGTATGGCTCTCTGTGAAGAATGCTAAGGTTCTCTGCGCTGAGATTGAGAAAAACATCGAAGCAATTGATCCGGCTAACGCATCTGATTACAAGGCTAATCTTGAAAGTTACACTGAAGAGCTTACATCTCTTGATGATAAATTCTACGATCTTATAGAAGCATCTTCAGTAAAGACACTTGTATTCGGCGACAGATTCCCGTTCCGCTACTTTACCGATGATTACGGCCTTGATTACTATGCTGCTTTCATCGGCTGCTCTGCTGAAACAGAGGCAAGTTTTGAAACTATTGCATTCCTTTCGGATAAAATAAAGGAACTCGATTGCAGTACAGTATTTACACTTGAAAATTCAAGCAAGGACATTGCGAATACCATCATCAGCACATCCGGAAAGAAAGCAGACATCGTCGAACTCAATTCTCTCCAGTCTGTATCTAAGGAAGATATCGCAGGCGGTGCAAGCTATATTTCTCTTATGCAGAAGAATTATGATGTTCTTGCAGGGGTTATGAAATAAGGTACTACTTGGCCGTGTTAAAGTACGATATATAAAAATTATAGCTGCGTGACTGTAATTGTCGCGCAGTTTTTTGTACGCTTACGACCAAAAGGTACGACTTTGTCGTGCTACCCCAAAAACTGCACCTTCTCAGGTGCAGTTTGAATGAAGCGGTAAGGCATAAATCAAAAATCAACGTCAAAAGCAATTGACCTATTATACAAATTATGGTATAATGTTTGTATCAATATATTGAAGGAAAATATCATTTATGATATAAAAGACACTTGTCGAGAATCGTCCACAAGTTGTGGACGATTCAGAGAGTTGTATTTTTAATCAGCATAATTGCGACATCAAATTCGCGACAACTTGTCGTGGATTTGGTGGATATTGGCGATAAGAGAAATAATATGATGCGGAATAACCTGGATGCTGAAAGCTTTGAAAAGGCTTTGCATTTGTATATCAGTGGTGATATAGATAAAATCGAAATTGGTACAGTAAAAGGACTTCAGAAAATCCATAAGGTACTTTTTGATGGACTGTACGAATTTGCAGGAAAGATACGTGACAGGAATATTTCAAAGGGGAATTTCCGATTTGTAAGTTGTATTTATCTTAATGAAGTTCTTTCAGTATTAGAAAAAATGCCGGAGAATACATTCGAAGAGATAATTGCCAAATATGTAGAGATGAATGTCGCTCATTCTTTTTTTGAGGGCAACGGCAGAAGTACACGTATCTGGCTGGATATGATCTTAAAAAAGAATCTTGGTAAGGTAGTTGACTGGTCGGCTATTGACAAAGAACAGTATTTATCAGCAATGGAGCGTAGTCCGGTTAATGATCTTGAACTGAGGTTTCTGATACAGCCTAATCTGACCGATAAAGTCGATGATCGCGAAGTTATTTTCAGGGGAATTGAACAGTCTTATTATTATGAGGGATATGAAAAATAAATTGTGCCCCAAGTTGGGGCAGATTTCCGAAATGAGGGGAGATACAATATGACAAACAAAGAATTATACAACAAACTCCTTGAAAAAGGAGTCTTAAAAGTCTGGCTCACTGAAATGGAATTTCTTGCGCCGGAGCAGATGGAATATCGTAAGAATCTCTGGAAAGATACATTATCAATCGAAGATATGACTGTTTTTGCAGTTGACGGATACGGTGATCTATATGCCTGGAGACCTGATGACAGCGTTGTTATTATTGAAACAGGTCCTGGAGAATGCAAAGAATTTGCCGATAATCTTATTGACGCTATATTCCGCAGGATAATTGAATTTGTAAACGGTGATTACTGTGAAATGTGTTCCAATGAAGAGAAAGCTGATATGGATCCGGATGACGCAGAATATTGCACTTCTGAAAATGATGCTATAGAACTTTTGAAGCAGTATATTAACGTGTTCGGTGAATTCTTCAGCATTGAACAGAAGGAATATATCGAAAAACTGATAGTTAACGGATTCTTGCCTGACTGTAATGCTTTTATCTACGAAGATGAAATGCTCAGGGTGATTCTTGACTGGTTAAGAGTTAAAATAACAGCGCCAAAAAAGATATTCAAGTAATCAAAAATTAAACAACGGGTACCTTTTCGAAGGTACCCGTTTAATAATAGCATGCCGAAGGCATACCATTTCGTCGTGCTAAAGAAAACCGGCACTTAATCTGGTACCGGTTGAACGTATATTTTATAATTATTGCAGCACATGGTCAGCATACACATTTTCCTCACTGTATTTCTGATAAACCATATAAACGAAATATATAACACATACGGTCTCGCAAAGACCGGCAATCATACGTTCGATGGATGTTTGACTTCCGAACAGCTGAGCGGCAAGGAAATCTGATATTGTATGTATTGCGACAGCAGATAAAAGATACTTTTTCCAGTTTTCCGAGTGTACAGCAATAAATACAAGAACAGAAAGTGCGATATGGGAAGTCATTCCTGAAAAGGCGTCGATGACAGACATAATACTTGTGCCGATATTCATTTCAGCAAGAGATGAAAGAGTTTCGTTAGCTTGTTCATATGTCAGGTCACCGTAGCTCAGATATTTATCCATACCGAGTATTGTATACGCAAGTCCGGTTATCAGCGCTGGGGATGACAGGCCGTTTAAACCGTAAACTATGAACATTTCCCATCCACCGTGACCGATGCCGTATGATACTGCATTTTTCGGATCTTTATACTCGTATAAAGCATATCTGAAAACAAGAAATCGTCCGACTTCTTCACAGACACCGGAAATAAGGCCGTCGGTAAAATGATTCCTTAAAACGCCCCGAAGGAATATTATCCGCACTACCATTCTTACAAGTGAAATAAGTATGTATGCCACGATTCCTGAGATAAACGGAAAATACGCGGCATGTTTTTTCTTTCGCCATACTATCCACATTATGAGCGGCATAAACCAGCCGAAAAATGCACCAATGCCGAAACCAATCAGCGTAGGTACTGATATTTTTATTTCTTCCATATGGTTTTCCTCATATCAATTAATGATTTTAACTTATTATATCAGATTTCATCAATTTTATCAAGGTACGACTTCGTCGTGCTATAGAAAAAATGCACCTGATCATGTGCATTTTGTTTTAAGCGGCAAGGTATAAAATTCAAAATCAATGTCAAAAGCAATTGACCTGTTATACAAATTGTGGTATAATATTTATATTCATACCATGACGAAAAATATGAGTATGCCGATGAATGCGGAATTCAGCTGGTGGATATGGTGTATTTGCGAAGGACAATGTAGATTGTGAGTGTAAAGAAATGAAATATATACTGATTGCGGCTGCAGTTATAGCCGTACTTATAGTTTTAAAAGTAACCGGAGACAGAAAAAACAAAAGGAATTGGCTTTTATATGCCGAAAAGTCATTCGGTATCAAACGAAGATTTGATGAAGACCTTAAAGACAGGATGAATCAGATAAGAGTCCTTTATGATATCGAGAAGAATCTTGTTCCGAAAGAAAAGCAGGTCGATGAGATCACCTGGAATGATCTTAATTTGGATGACATTTTTGCAATGGTCAACCATACGGACAGCTTTGCCGGTGAGCAGAATCTGTACTCGAGACTGCATATTCTCTGCGGAAATGAAAAGCATTTTGAAAAACAGGAAAAGCTTATTGAGCAGTTTGATTCTGACAGTGAAATGAGAAACAAGGTGAGGATCTCTCTTTCTTCTCTTGGAAAAATGGCTTCATCCTATCATATTCCTGAAATTGTAAACAAACTTGATGAACAGAAAAGAACATTAAGCTTATTTCCGTATATTCTGCTTGGCGTTTTTCTGGCTTCTGTGGTAGCAGCAGTTGTTTTACATTCATCAACTTCATTTATGATCGTACTGAACGTTGGTATTTTCAATTTAATTTTAAATTCGGTCTTCAAAATGACGAATACTTCCAAAATGCATACACTTTTCATTTTGACACGTCTGATAGGATCCGCTTCTGAAATAAACGGAATTATGAAGGATAAAAATGAAAGAATAAGCGCGATTGTGAAAAAAATGAAGAAGATCCCTGAACTTATGTCAATGTTCCATATCGGCAGCGATAGAAGCGATGATCCTTTCTTAACCATATTCGAGTATTTATTCGGTGCATTTATGTTTGACTTTATCACTTATGATATTATGCTGCGTGAAATGCTGAAATACAAAGAAGAGTATATGGAACTGTATGACTATGTCGGAGATATCGACTGTGCAATCGCAGTTCTTTCCTTCAGAAACAGCCTTGATAAATACTGTATTCCGAAGATCACGAAGGAGCGAAGATTTGAACTGAAGGAATGCGTACATCCTGCTGTAAACAATGCCGTACCTAATGATTTCAGCTATTCTTCAAACGTTATACTTACCGGTTCTAACGCATCCGGAAAATCAACATTTATAAAAATGGCAGCTATAAATCTTATTCTTGGACAGACGATAAACACATGTACAGCTGAATACGCAGTTATTCCGGAATGTTCGGTGATGACTTCAATGGCTGTCCGTGATGATGTTATTACCGGCGAGAGTTACTACATTAAGGAAATCAAATATCTCAAGAGAATGACTGAATCTGTAAACGAAAAGAGACTTATGTTCTTTGCTATCGATGAAATACTCAAAGGCACAAACACGCGTGAAAGGATTGCTGCATCCAAAGCTGTTCTTAAGTATTTTTCAGATAAAAACTGTATCCTTATTGTGGCAACTCATGATACGGAACTGGCAAATGCTTTTGATAACAGCTTTGAAAATTACTACTTCACGAAAAATGTTTCAGACGGCGATATCTCATTTGACTACAAACTCCATAAGGGAATAAGCAAAACGACCAACGCCATCCGTCTTCTTGAACTTATCGGTTTCCCGGATGAGATAATAAAAAATGCTTCAGCACAGTCCGGTGTCTCGTAGAACGGACTTTACTGAAAACGAATAGCAGATACGAAAAACCACCTCTGTTTTACGAAGGAATGACCCGTTTATATGAACAAACCAAAAATGATCCTCTTTGACTACGGCGGAACGCTGATGTCTGAACCGGATTTTGACCCGGAAAGCGGAAATGCGGCAATCTATCCGTATATATGTGAGAATCCACACAATATAAGCCGGGAAGAATTTGGCGCATATCTTTTAAAACTGTTTGATGAGATCAAAGCACTTCGCGGAGATCTGATCGAAATACATGAGCATATCTTCTTACGGAACGTACTGGAGCATTTTGATATGAAGCTTTCAGTACCGTTTGAAGAAGCGGAGTACATCACCTGGAACGGAATATCCGCACCGCGTCAGACTCCCGGAGCGGCTGAAATGCTTGCATTCCTCAGAGATAATAATATTCGTACCGGTGTAATAAGCAATCTCTGCTGGTCGGGAGCGGTACTTACAAGAAGACTGACCGAAGGATTTCCGGAGCATAACTTTGAATTTATTCTCGCATCCAGCGAGTACATTTTCCGTAAACCGGACCCGCACATGTTCGAAATGGCGCTTCGTAAGAGCGGACTCGAAAAGGATGACATATGGTACGTAGGAAACGATATGGCAGCAGATGTAGTAGGCGCCGGAAACTTCGGCTTTCATCCGGTACTCTACGACGACCGCAGCGTCCCGCATAATCTTTTTGAAAGAAACGAAAAGATAAAGCCTGATTTTCCGTATTCGTATGTAAGGAACTGGGATGAATTTAAGGATCTTTTAGAGGCGTAACGCCCTGCGGATGGTGCCGATAAGGTATATATAATGAATCTAATAATTGATTTGCACCTGTTAATATGGTACAATAGAATTAATTCGAAAATTCTTAATGAAAGGCGGTCTACGATTGAAAGTATTTACTACTACAGGAGCATGTACACCTGAAAATAATTATATGGTCGATATAACAGAACGCCTTAAAAAGATCAGAAAAATGGTCGATGCCGGCGATTATTTTACCATAAACAGAGCAAGACAGTATGGAAAGACAACTACACTTACGGCCCTTAAGAAAGATCTTAAAGATAAATACGATGTTTTAAGCCTTGATTTTCAGGATCTTGATGAAGAAGACTTTTCAAGCGGAAGAGTATTTACTCAGGCACTGGCGCAGATGCTGATCGATGAATGTGAATTAAATGGTGCTGAAATCCCGGAACCATATCTTGAAATGCTCCGTGAGATAACACAAAACGATACAGAAAAAGTTCGTATGGCAGATATCTTCCGTGTGTTCAGAAGATGGTGTAAAGATTCAGATAAACCTGTAGTTCTTATTATAGATGAGGTTGACAGTGCATCAAACAATCAGGTTTTTCTTGATTTTCTGGCACAGCTAAGATCAGGATATATCGCTCGTGTATCCAAAGGAGCTGATACATTTCAATCTGTAATACTTGCCGGTGTGACGGATGTTAAGAATCTTAAGAGAAAGCTTCGTCCTGAGGATGTACATAAATTTAACAGCCCGTGGAATATAGCGGCTAACTTTAATATTGATATGAGCCTTTCAGCGGATGGTATAACTGGTATGCTTGATGAATACGAAAAAGATTATCATACCGGTATGGATACAAGACGGATAGCTGAAGAGATTTTTGACTACACAAGCGGATACCCGTATCTTGTTAGCTGTATATGTCAGACAATAGATGAAAGACTTACAGATTCATGGAATACATTTGGTGTAAGCGAAGCGGTAAAAATAATATTAAAAGAATCCAATATGCTATTTGATTCTTTGATGGGTAAAGTATCTGACAACGAACCGCTCAGTGATCTTCTCGAAAGAATACTCCTCGGCGGGGAACAGATAATTTATAATCAGTATAACATTCCGTCGATGGATGGAGAAATGTACGGATTTCTTAAGAATAATGACGGTGTGCTTGCGATTTCAAACAGGATGTTTGAAATGCTGCTTTATAATTATTTTCTCAGCCGTAATGAGCTTAAAGAAAGTTCAGTTTCACGTTCCGGTTTTTCCGAAAAAGAAAGCATCATAGAAAACGGAAAGCTGAATATGGAAAAGCTTCTTGAAAGATACGCTGTCGTTTTCGATGATATTTACGAAGGCAGAGCGGAGGCGTTTGATGAAGAAGAAGGCAGAAGAAGATTTTTGCTTTTTGTGAGACCAATCATAAATGGTACAGGAAACTATTATGTTGAAGCGCGTACCCGTAATAATGAACGCATGGATATTGTAATTGATTATCACGGTGAGCGTTTTGTAGTTGAACTTAAGATATGGCGCGGAGAAGCATATCATGAAAAAGGTGAGAAGCAGCTTGCAGCTTATCTTGAGCATTATCATCTTGATAAGGGTTATCTTCTTACTTACAGTTTCAATAAGAAGAAAAACTCTGGTTTGATTTTCAAAACAGTTGAAGGCAAGAATCTCGCAGAAGCATTTGTTTAAGAATTGGTGTTAAATTACATTACGCTGAAAATACACAATTAACTGTACATCTGATTTTAGGATATATCAGTCTATAGTTTTCGGTACAGTAAAATTATACGGTATAGTATCTGTATTTTTAAATAATATGATGATAAGATATATGAAATTTGTCAATTGACTTTTATAGATCTTAAATGATATAATAAGTTATGTTGATAGTACATAGTTTTACTATGTATCAAGGGAATTGTATATGTTATTGATAAATCACAGGGGAGTATTCAGAATTTTACTGAATACTCCTTGTGTTTTATAGTACCTGATAAGGAGTAATTCAATTGGCAAAATCAAAACTTTTAAGTATATCTGTACTGTGTATCGTATTTCTTTCTTCATGTTCCAAGGCGAAGACCAATGTTCCGGAACCGACAGAGATTTCCGTAAGCGAGCACACTTATCAGTCTGCAGTTACAGATGAACAGAAGACGGAGGCAGATCCGGAACTGTTTCCTGATCATCTTTCCGACGTTGAAAACGAATACATAGCTGCTGACGCTGAAATCACTATGCCTTCAGACTACGATAAGGATACCGTCTTAAATACATATCATTCCATTTATATGGAATGGGACAGTGAAAAAATCATAGCTGACCTTACAGAAAACGGACTAATAAAGAGCGGATCTGTTACTGACAGAAAGGTATATGATCCTCATGAAAAAATAGCGGGAACTGAGAGAGTAAAATACCAGCTCGATGATGGTTCTGAAATTGTTTTTCAGTCCGGAGAGATCACGTTTACATCACCCGAAAACAAAACCGCTTCACTGGATAATGATATCCGGAAATATATAACTGATGAAAACAGGATCAGTACTGATGCAGCTGATGATCAGAAAATCACCGATGCCCTTGCAGCATCAGATGCAATAATGGATGCAGCAGGTATTTCCGAAAAGGTTCTGAACCCTGATGTTTATTCGATAAATGGTATCAAAACGGAAAACAACGACGAAAACAGTGAAAATGGAACCAGAGAGAGCTCTTCTGAAAAAGAAACATATCTCATAGTTTATCCGGTAGTGCACGGCGGACTTCCTTCATCCGGAATAACAGAAAAAAAGGAAGACGAAGTACTTGACTGTTCGGTGGTATACTTCATATATTCCGGCAATAAAATAACAGAGTTTAAGATCAACGGTATGATCAGAAGTTCAGCTGTCGCAGAAGAAGCACAGATACTCTCACCGGTTCACGCCTTCAACACCCTTTGCCGCAGCTATGAAGGCACTCATAAATGCAGTATAACGTCAATAGATCTTGTAACAATAAACCGTATAGTGTATAAATCAGATTCAGTATCGATCACGACTGAACCGGTGTGGATGCTATCCGGTACCTATACCGAACCGAAGTACTCAGATCAGAGTATAGTAACATATGTCAGTGCAGTTTCAGGTGAAGTTATTCCTGTTTACGAGATAGCTGACTGATTTAGATAATAAGAACACTAAGAAAAAGAGCCTTGTTTCCAATACGGAAACAAGGCTCAGATCATTATTGGACAGGATATTTTGGTTTGAAAGAAAATATGTTTTGCAATTTTTGTACGTTGACACTTCATGTGTTTACAGTTATAATAATACATATAGTCCACCTTGTAAGTATGATTTTTAGTCATCGGTTATACTCCGGTGTCTTATTATTAATGTGCCGCCTCTTTGAGGCGGATTTACTAGAAAGCGGCAGAGCCGCTTTCAACCGCTTATGTGAAAGGAATAATTACAATGGGATTACTCGATATTTTTAAAAAGAAAAAAGATGAGCAGGAACAGCAGTCTATACATAATCCTGTGCAGAAACCGAAACAACAACCTGTGAACCAGAACAGTCTTCTGAATGACATAGAAGAAATGTCTGAATGGGTAGTAAAAGCTTTAAATTTTTCCGGATATAAAGCAGATTACTCACTTGAAAGTATGAAAGAGATCGACCGCTTTTTCGATGAACAAAACAATCCAAATGGTATACTAAACCAAAACAGAGGACAGATTCTTTTTGCACTTGGTTCATATGTTGGAGAAACAGTGATCAGACTATACGGCGGAAAGTGGATAACTGATGATAATGATCCTCATGGAGAGATAAATATCGCAGTTGAAACAAATGACGGTACAACGCTTTGGCCGGTTCAAAGGTGTATGAAACGTTATTCTAACGGAACCGAAGACAGCATTTATGCTTATGTATATGCTTTAAGTAAATGATGAAATTCCTGGTATATCGAATAAAGATATATCAGGATTTTTTATTCAAAACAGATTGGTATAATGATACATAATCTTTTCTTATTCTTCATACTATATTGACACAAACCACAAAATCGTGTAAAATATATGTATAATAATTTGCAGGCATTTATAAGAATTTGTCATTAGATCGAGCATTTAAATTACAGGGAGGGGAATATATGAAACATATCACTTTTATTGATACAGAAGTAAGTGAAACAACTCACAAGGTATGCGATTTTGGAGCAATCACAGAAAACGATGATAAGCTTCACACAGAATCAGTTCATAGATTCCTTTCTTTTATTGAAAATTCAGTTTTTATTTGCGGACACAATATTATAGAACATGATCTTAAGTATACAGAGATACCTAATACCAAAACTGCTATTGATACTCTTTTTCTTTCGCCGTTATTGTTTCCTAACAGACCTTATCATGCTCTTGTAAAGGATGATAAACTTCAGACTGAAGAACTTAATAACCCTTTGAATGATTCTATAAAAGCAAGAACTTTATTTTATGATGAAATGAATGCTTTTGAAAAACTTGATGATAGTATGAAGCGAATATTCTATGGGTTATTACGAGAAGATATTCATTTTTCAGGTTTTTTTGATTATGTTGATTATGAATCGGATATTGTTTCTGATAAATTAGTAAATCTTATAGCTCAAACATTTGACGGGAAAATATGCGAAAATGCATCTATTTATGATATTATAGTTAATACACCAATAGAACTTGCATATTGTCTGGCACAAATTTCAGCAACGGAAGATAATTCGATTATTCCACGATGGGTTCGTATGAATTATCCAAGAGTAAACAATGTTCTTCGTCTTTTAAGAAATACATCCTGTCATATGTGTAGTTATTGTCATTCACAGCTTGATCCTGTAAAGTATCTTGAAAAATATTTTGGATATCCGTCGTTTAGAACTTATGATGGTGAACCCTTGCAGGAAAACGCAGTAAATGCAGCAGTTGAACATAAATCTTTACTTGCTATTTTTCCAACAGGCGGAGGTAAATCTCTGACATTTCAGATTCCTGCATTTATGGCTGGAGATACCGAAAGAGCTTTAACTGTTGTAATTTCTCCTTTGCAGTCGCTTATGAAAGACCAGGTAGATAATCTTGAAAAAAGAGGGCTTACTCATGCAGTAACAATAAATGGTTTATTAAGTCCGATTGAAAGAGCAGAGGCTATTGAGCGCGTAGAATCTGGACTTGCGACTATACTTTATATTTCACCAGAGTTATTGCGTTCTTCTACAATTGAAAGATTATTGCTATCAAGACGCATTGACAGATTTGTTATAGATGAAGCTCACTGTTTTTCAGCCTGGGGTCAGGATTTTCGTGTTGATTATCTTTATATAGCTGATTTTATAAACGAACTACAGGATAAAAAAGGGTATGAATGCAGAATACCTGTATCTTGCTTTACTGCAACTGCTAAGCAAAAGGTTATAAGTGATATAAAAGATTATTTTAAAAAGAAACTTAACATAGAATTAGATTTGTTTGCGACAAATGCAACGCGTAAAAACCTGAGATATGAAGTTCTGTATCAGGAAACAAGTGAAGAAAAATACAGAACGCTAAGAAATCTTATTGAAGCAAAAAAATGTTCGACCATAGTTTATGTTTCAAGAACCAAGCGTACAAAAGAACTAGCTGATCGTTTAAATAATGACGGAATAAGTGCGCGCCCTTTTAATGGAAAGATGGATAGCATAGAAAAGCAGAATAATCAGGAAGCATTTATTAATGATGAGATACAGGTTATTGTTGCGACTTCCGCTTTTGGTATGGGCGTTGATAAAGCTAACGTTAAACTTGTAATACACTATGATATATCAGATTCTCTTGAAAACTATGTTCAGGAAGCTGGTAGAGCCGGAAGAGATCAGTCGTTAGAAGCCGAATGTTATGTGCTTTTTAATGACGGTGACCTGGATAAGCATTTTCTTCTTCTTAATCAAACTAAACTTAGTTTCAGTGAAATTCAGCAAGTATGGAAGGCAGTAAAAAATATTACAAATTCTCGTTCTGAAATTTGCTGTTCACCATTAGAAATTGCAAGAGAAGCGGGCTGGGATGAAGAAGTACAAGATGTTGAAACAAGAGTGAAGACTGCTCTGCAAGCACTTGAAAATGCCGGATATATTAGACGCGGAAAGAATGCTCCAAGAGTATATGCAACAAGTTTACTTGTAAAGAATATGGTCGATGCCCGTAAAATAATTGATAATTCCTTAATGATACAAAGTGATTCTGATAAGGAAAATGCTATTCGTATAGTACAATCTCTTATATCAAAGAAAAGTACTTCTGGAGCTGGAAACTCTGATGCCGAATCCAGAGTTGATTATCTTGCTGACAGACTTGGAATTGAAAAATCTGATATTATAAAAGCAGTTCAGCAATTACGTGAAGCACGTATATTAGCTGATACCAATGATCTAACGGCATATTTTGATAAATCAGATACTGCAGAAAAATCATTAAAACTACTTCAAAGTTTTCAGAAAATAGAAACATTTCTGATGACTTATATTGAATCAGACAAAATAACTTTATGCTACAAGCAAATTATGGAGTCGATAAATGATAGTGGAATTAAAATAAACTCTGACAAAAAAATCAGAACTTTATTATATTTCTGGACAATCAGCGGTTTTATAGAGAAGGATGATAACAGATCTAAGGACAATGTTACTATTGTTCCTAAAATTTCTATACAGAAGCTTAAAGAGAAACGTGAGAACAGCTACCAGATTTCTACTTTCATTATCAGATATCTATTTGAAAAATTAAGTTTAACTGAGAATTTAGACGATGATACTAGTGGAAATATGGTTTGGTTTTCAGTTATGGATATCACTGAGCAATATAGAACAAATTCATTTTTTGACGCAAGTTCTTCTGAAGTAGAAAATGCTCTTTTGTTTCTTTCAAAAATCGGTGCCTTGAAATTAGAAGGAGGATTCTTTGTATTATATAATGGTTTGCGTATCAAGAGACTTCTTGATAGGAAACTGAAGTATAAAAAAGAGGATTACAGACTACTTGATGAATTCTATAAACAGAAAATTCAACAGATACATATAGTTGGCGAGTATGCTAATATGATGGTTAGCGATTATAATAAAGCGTTGCAGTTTGTTAGTGATTATTTTCAGATGGATTACAAGAAGTTTCTTAAGAAATATTTTTCAGAAGAAAGAACTGCTGAGATAGAACGAAATATAAGTCCTAAAAAATATGAGCAGCTGATAAAATCACTTTCTTCTAGACAACTGGAGATAATTCACGACGAGAAATCAAAGTATATTGTAGTAGCAGCTGGACCAGGAAGTGGAAAAACTAAAGTATTGGTTCATAAACTTGCGTCCTTGCTTATGCTGGAAGATGTTAAACATGAGCAGCTTCTTATGCTTACTTTTTCAAGATCTGCTGCTATTGAATTTAAAATGCGTCTTCAGGAGCTGATTGGGAATGCTGCTTATTTTGTAGAAATCAAAACATTTCATTCGTATTGTTTTGATTTGATTGGAAGAATAGGAAATCTTCAGAATTCCCAACATGTAATAAAAGATGCTTGTGAAATGCTGAAAAGCGGAGAAATTGAAACATCCAAGATAACTAAAAGCGTTTTGGTAATTGATGAAGCCCAGGATATGGATTCCGATGAATTCGAACTTGTCACTTTGCTTATGAAGTATAATGAAGATATGCGGATTATTGCAGTAGGAGATGATGATCAGAACATTTATCAGTTCAGAGGTTCGGATTCAAAATATCTTAAATCCTTTATAACCGATTATGAGGCTAAACAGTATTCTCTTGTTAATAATTACAGAAGTTATAATAATGTTGTATCTTTTGCAAATAGGTTTGTAAAAACTATACCTGAAAGGATGAAAACAGAAGAGATTTATTCTGTGAAAGGCTTAGGTGGTGAAGTAAAGCTTATTAGTCATTCGTGCGAAAATATGGAGATTCCTGTTGTTGCTGATATAGATTCCTTAAAAGCAGGTGAAACCTGTTGCGTCATGACTAAAGACAATAATGAAGCTTTACTTCTGCTTGGCTTATTAAAACAGAGAAATATCCCAGCAAATCTTATTCAGTCGATTGATGGATTCGATTTATTTGATATTGCAGAAATACGATTTTTTTTGAAAAAACTAAATACAGACAATGATAATAATCCAGTAATAAGCGATGAAAGTTGGGAATCTGCAATTTGTCTTCTTAAAAGTCAGTATTGCAGGAGTACATGTCTTAAGCTTATAATAAGAATTCTTCAAACTTTCAGGGATCTAAATCAGCAAATTTATCGGACTGATTTGATGGTGTTTCTTCATGAATCAAAAATAGAAGATTTTTTTCTTGATGAAAAGGGAACTATTACAATTTCAACTATACATAAATCCAAAGGAAGAGAATTTGATAATGTATATATGTTGCTTAAAAACATCCGACTTGACAGTGACGAAGAATTAAGAAAACTATATGTTGGTATGACAAGAGCCAAGAATAAACTTCATATTCATTATCAAGGAACTATTTTTGACAGGTTTGCCGGACCGGAAACTATTATTGAAACTGATAACATAATTTATCCTAAGCCTTCAGAACTGATTCTTCAGCTTTCACACAAGGATGTTTACCTTGATTTTTTTAAAGATAAAAAGAAGTTTATTCTACAGTTGAGAAGTGGCGATCGGCTTGAAATTAATGAAGACAGATTATATGCAGAATTTAAAAATTTGAAATTAGCAGTTTTGAAATTCTCAAAAAAATGTTTCGAAAATGTATTACGATTAAAGAATTCAGGGTATGAACCTTATTATGCAGAAGTAAGATTTATATGTGCGTGGAAAAGAAAAGATGAATCAGAGGAAACTGCTATTGTTCTAGCTGATCTACATTTCGTAAGATCTGATGTTTGATCAAAAGTTTATACTGCAGTTGATAAAACATTAAAATGTACCGCCTCTTTGAGGTGGATTCAATAGAAAGCGGCTAGGACGCTTTCACCCGATTACATCTAAGTGGAGTAGAGAGTTATATGATCAATAGAATCTTCATATAACATTAAAGCATTTCATTATATTTTTAAATTGTGAGGGATTATTATGTCAAACAAAACAACTGTGAATTTTAACTGTATGGAAATCACGCCGGCTAACGGTCACAATCCAAGAGATTTGTACGAACATCAGGCTGAAGCTATAAAGGCTCTTAACGATATTGATAAGAAGCCGGAATTCAGAACAATGCTTGTACTTCCTACAGGAGGAGGAAAGACATTAACAGCTGTAAACTGGCTGCTTAAAAATGCAGTAGATAAAGGCAAGAAGATACTTTGGATTGCTCACCGTCAATTGCTTTTGGAACAGGCAGCTGAAACATTTTCGTTGAATGCATATACAGATGATATGATCAATCATACAGTTTTCAATTATAGACTGGTCTCAGGAGTTCATGATAAGCCGGTTAATATAAAACTGGATGATAACGTGATCATAGCAGGAAAAGACAGCATAGTGCGTAGTCTCGAGAAACTTGATAAGTGGCTTAATGATGAAGATATATATTTCGTTATTGATGAAGCACATCATGCTGTAGCAAGATCCTATAAAAAGATTATAGACTATGTTGACAAGCATGCAAAATCAGTAAAGCTGCTTGGACTTACTGCCACACCGTTTCGTACCTCCGAAGATGAGAAGGGGGCATTAAAAAAGATTTTTACAGATGACATAATTTATAAAGTTGATCTCCAGGAACTTATTGATAAAAGGATTCTCGCATACCCTTATTATGAAGAAGTTGAAACAAAGCTGGATTATTCAGAACAGTTAGGAATAAAAGCTTTACAAAGCATTGAAAACTTTGATAAGATCCCAGAGGACATAGCTAAAAAAATCGGAGGTGATTCTGAACGTAATGCACTTATTGTAAAGAATTATCTTGATCACTATGAAAAATATGGTCAGACTATTGTATTTACAGTTAGTAAAGATCATGCAGTAGCTCTTAATAAACTGTTTAACGAGAAAGGTAAAAAATACGGTATCAAATCTGGTTTTGTTGTTTCGGATATAAGAGATGAGGCAACTGGTATAACTATTTCCAACAAAGATAATGAAAAAGTGATTGAAGAGTATAGCAATGGCAATATTCAAGTACTTATCAATGTAAATATTCTTACCGAAGGAACTGACTTACCGCAAACTCATACAGTATTTTTGGCGCGACCAACTGTATCGCGTGTGCTTATGACTCAGATGGTTGGAAGAGCATTGCGAGGAGAAAAAGCTAAAGGTACAAAAGAAGCGTATATAGTCAGCTTTATTGATAACTGGCATGATAAAATCGCCTGGGTTAATCCAAAAATTCTCAGTGATGAAGAGTATTTTGAGAAAGAAGATATTCATAATAGTAGAGACACTCAAGTTCGCTGGATCTCAATTTCAAAGCTTGAAGAGTTTGCTATGATGGCAGATGCAAATGTAGATACATCACGACTTGACAGCATACCTATGATTGAACGGATTCCGCTTGGTATGTATCTTCTTAAGATGGACGATGCAACGTATACTATTCTGATTTACAGCAGCAATAAGGAAGCATACAGCAATCTTATTGCAGATTTAAAAAATAGTGACTTTACCACTGAGTTTACAGAAGATTCAATGAACGAAATGATAGATATGTGTATGGAAAAATACTTCAGCGAAGATATGATTCCTGAATGCAAACGATCTGACATTGAACATCTGATTAAGTATTTTTCAGAAAGGCCATTTGAACCATTGTTTATTTTGCTAGATGAACTTGACAGAAAGAAACTGGACGCTTCTGATGTCGCAAAGTACATATATGAGAACGACTTATCCAGAAAATCAGAAAGAGAATATATTGATAAACTCTGGAATGAAGATGGCAGTGTGGTTCCGGTTTATTTCTCAAACCAGTATTTCTTTAAGAAAATGATTGAAATAGAACTCGATAAGTTAAATGGTTATATCAAGGTTTCAAATGTTGAACCTCAATCCCAGTCTGAGATTATAGAAGCCAGAAAATTAAGCCTTTATGAGCTCATACAGCGTTTTCCAAAAACAGGCATAGAATTACGTGAAAAGGTTTATAATAAAGCTAAGAATGCAGCTGGTCAGTATGTTTGCGCATGCTGTAAAAAAGTGTTTGATACAAGACAGTTTCTTCACGTTGATCATATTGTTCCTATGTCAAAGGGTGGACTTACAGAAGAAGATAATCTGCAGGTGCTTTGCAGAACTTGCAATATGCAAAAAGGGGATAAGTAATGGGAAAATCAAAGTATAAATATACTCCAGATGATGTTGCACTTCTTCTTGTTTCCTCAGATTTGCGGAGATCTCAGGAAGAGATTGTAATAAAGAGCATTTTTCAGAATCTTAATAGTGATATTTCTGCAATGCATAGAAATAGTTATGATAAGTTTCGTAAATTAGTCAGAGATAAGTGCATTTATTATGAAACAAGCGAAGAAGAACTTGACGAAATACATTTGATAATGAAAGAAGCAGGCTGTTCAATGAAAGAAGAGATGCCAGATGATTTAATCGAACGATATTTCAGATTGATCAAGCTTCAGCTTATGTATACGGATATAGGTTATAAACGTCTTAAGCTTCGTACAATTATCAATGATTTTAATTACAAACGCAGAAGTGAACAATTGACTGATAGTATCAAGCATACACTTAATATGTTAAAACTTAAAATATATCTGAAAGATTATGTTCCTTGTGATATTTCAGAAATCAAACTTGATCAGATGATAATGATTAGACTAAGCTGATAAGCATTATCCACTCATGGTACCATAAACGAAAAAACACGCTTATGGTACCATTTTGCATTGACAATGGTGTTTATTATATGTTATAATCTATACAAATAAGGAATTCAACTCCCGAAATGTATAGAAATCAGGTGCTGATATGTATAAAAAAAGAGCAATTGAAGATAAAATTGAATATATGTCTAAGCATTTTCCTGTAGTGCTTGTCTGCGGGGCAAGGCAGATAGGAAAAACTACTGTACTTAAGCATTTTGCGGATAAAAAGGGCGGAATAAACTATGTTACGCTTGATTATCCGAGGCTAAGACAGCTGGCTAAGGAAGACCCTGAACTGTTTCTTCAGCAGTATCCGGCGCCGCTTATAATCGATGAAATTCAGTATGCACCGGAATTGTTTCCGTATATCAAGATCAGGGTGGATGAAGCGCAGGAAAAAGGAATGTATTATCTTACCGGTTCGCAGATGTTTCACATGATGAACAGTGTAAGCGAATCATTGTCCGGAAGAGCAGGGATTCTTTCGATGTATTCAATGTCCAGAGCTGAAACAGAGGATTATGAAAGCGTTCCGTTTCTGCCTTCTTCAGTAAAGAATATCAGTTCTCAGGACAATATACGTTCTGTTTTTGAAATGATATTGCGCGGAAGTATGCCTGCTATGGTAACGGATACGAAACTTGATCCTGAGAATTTTTACGGTTCCTATATGCAGACATATATTGAACGTGATATCCGTTATCTTATCAATGTAAAAGATGAAGGTAAATTTCTTAAGTTTATTTCGTGTGCTGCAGCAAGAACGGGGCAGGAAGTGAACGTCGATGATATTTCAAAAGACGTTGGTATAGACAGAAAAACAGCTGATCAGTGGCTGTCTGTTCTTGTTTCATCCGGCCTTGTTTTTCTGCTGAACCCTTATTCCGGAAATACTGTAAAGCGCATAGTTAAGCGCCCAAAGCTTTATTTTATGGACACAGGACTTGCGTGTTACCTCAGTATGTGGAACAATCCTCATGCACTTGAAATTTCGTCGATGGGCGGAGCTATGTTCGAAACATTTGTTATATCCGAGATAATCAAGGGATATGTAAATGCCGGTATCGATGTCCGAAGCAGATTGTATTACTATCGCGATAACAATGGCCGCGAGATAGATCTGATGATACTGGAAAACGGAAAAATCTATCCGGTTGAAATAAAGAAGAGTACAGATCCCGGAAAAGGTGCTCTGAAGAATTTCACTGTTCTTGGATCGCTTCCGGAAGAGATTGGTGAAGGTGCAGTGATCTGCATGTCACCGATGGTGATTCCACTTGATGAGAAAAATAAGATAGTTCCGATAAGGTGTATTTGATAATTGATTTGCTTAAGTTAATGTGGTACAATAAACGTATTACTCGTTTGTTGTACCATTTTGTATTAAATCCATCGATGCTTTTATACAAAACGGGAACTGAACTCCCGAAATGTATAGAAATCGGCTGGAGAAATCTATACATATCAAAGTATATAAAGAAAGAAGGCTTATTATGGACTACGAAATTAAAAAGGTAACAATCGACGACTACGATGCACTTTATGAACTTTGGAACAGTACTGAACAGAGTCGTCGTGCTCTGAATCCGGTTGATGATTCACGTGAGGGTATAGAGAGATATTTAAAGCGAAATCCTGATACATGTTTTGCAGCTGTAAAGGATGGTAAAATTATTGGTGTTATCCTTACCGGACATGACGGACGCAGGGCTATCATTCATCATATGTGTGTTCATCCGGACTATCGTCGTATGGGAATAGCACGTCATCTGGTGTCACTTGCTGAAGAAGCGATACAAAAAGAAGGCATACAGAAGATCTTCGGGCTGGTTTTCAAGGACAATGATACAGCAAATATTTTCTGGGAGAATCAGGGATATTCTTTAAGAACGAATCTGAACTATCGTAACAAGAGTCTGAATTCAGACGTTCCGACAGGGGAATGATATCTTAACAGGGGAGGCTGTAAAGATGGAGAAACTGCTTGAACTTGCCATAAAGGTTGCCACAGAAGCACATAAGGATCAGGTCGATAAGGGCGGAAAGCCGTATATAGGTCATCCGACGGCTGTTGCAGCATCGGTGAAAGATACGGATCAGAAGATAGCCGCATTCCGAATCCTACGGAAAAGGACTATGCAAGACTTGAAAAATACAAGAAAGCTCTGGCATTTCTTGAAAGGTGATGTGACCTTTCCGGACATAGAGATAAATCAGATAATGTGTATTTAAGGATTGGTATAATCGAAAGAGAGGAACGATATGGATAAATATTATACAGAACTAAGCAAGAAAATCTCATATGCACTCAGACATGCACCGTGGGAATATGAACTGGAGCTGGACGAAAACGGCTGGGTCAGTGTAGATCAGTTACTGAATGCTCTGAGAGAAAACAGCAAGTGGGAAAACGTAACTGAAGAGGATCTGCATTTTATTATAGAAAATTCAGATAAGAAAAGACACGAAATAAGTGACGGAAAAATCAGAGCATTTTACGGACATTCCATTCCGCAAAAGATCGTTAAAGAAGCTGCTGAACCTCCAAAAATTCTGTATCATGGCACACCGGTACGTTTTACCGAATCAATAATGAAAAGTGGATTACTGCCGAATAAAAGACAGTATGTTCATTTATCAGCCGATATCGATACCGCACTTCAGGTGGGCAAAAGACGTGATGATAACCCGGCTATTCTAGTTATTGATGCAGAAACAGCGTGGAAAGACGGCATTATGTTTTACTTAGGAAACGATAAAGTCTGGTTAGCGGATACTGTTCCGGCGAAGTATATTAAGGTGATGCAATAATGAAAGTATGGCTGAAAACGAAACTTGATAAAGGTATGAACATGGAAATACCGCATAGTCCGAATATGGCTTGTGCGATGTATGGTTTCCGTGAGCTTGGTGCTGAGATTGTACCTTATCATACAATAGATGAAATATACGATAAAGTTGAGAAGGAAGATATTGTACTTGATTATATCGATCAGTGTAAAGAGATATTCAATAAGTTTGGCGTAGAACCATATGTACCAGATTTCCTGAGACCATGAAGAAATATCTCGGAAGGAAAATATGGACTGATACTATCGAAGCCATAAGCGTCGATGAATCAAAATGGTCTGCCGGATGGTTTGTAAAGCCAAAGAAAAGTAAAGTTTTTACCGGCAAGATAATTAAAAGCATTTATGATCTCACTGGTTGTGGTAATCAGAATGAAAACTATGAAGTCATATGCAGTGAACCTCTTGATATTGAAGCTGAGTGGCGATGCTTTATTCTATATGACAGACTTCTTGATGTCAGACCATATGGTTTGATTCTTGATTCAAATCGTGAAAGTTATTACTATCATTATGATGCAACTGTTCTCAAAGAAATAATGGAAACATTTAAAACATGGGAAAACAGACCTGTTGCATGCAGTATGGATATTTGTGTTACAAAGGATAACCGAACTCTTCTTGTAGAATTTAATGATGCTTATTCACTCGGTAATTATGGACTTAATCATGTTCATTATGCGAAACTGATATCAGCAAGATGGAGCCAGCTGCTTGACAGAGAAGATGAGTATGATTTTTGATTCAAAAATCTTATCAGATTATTATTCAGAATATGGATGTATGGAATAACGGTCGCCGAACGGCGGCCGTTTACGAGTAGCACACCGCAGGCGTTCCATTATATGGTGGTGCCTGCGGCACAATTGAAAAACCAGCTACACATTGCGTGTATCTGGTTTCGTAACAAACACTGATTAATTTTTTATAATATCAAATCACGATTTACTAAATCACGATTAGATAAAACGAAAGGAAATATACAATGAAAAACGAAGAACAATACATTGAAATACAAAACGCATTAAGAGATAAGCTGGATCTGGCAGACAGGATTCGTATTGATGAGATAAAAACAGTTGCAGGCGTTGATCTGGCGTACTGGAATGATGAAAATGGCAGCGAATGTGCGGTGTGCTGTATCGTTGTCGTGGATTTCAATACTCACGAAGTCATTGAAAGAAAATCATATGCCGGTAAGATCACATGTGAATATATCCCAGGATTTCTTTCATTCAGGGAGATTCCGCTGATACGCGAAACGGTAAAACTCCTTGAAAATGATCCGGATATTTTTATGTTTGACGGAAACGGATATCTTCATCCGAGACATATGGGTATAGCTTCGCAGGCTTCATTTGATATCGGAAAACCATCTGTCGGTGTGGCAAAATCATATTATAAAATTGAGGATACGGATTATACAGAGCCGGGAAAATTAAGAGGCGATATGACTGATATCGTGATAAATGATGAAGTGTACGGATGCGTACTCAGAACAATGGATAATGTAAAACCGGTTTTTGTATCAGCCGGAAATTACATATCACTTAAAACGTCTATCGATATCGTTCTCAGCCTTACAGATAAGGAAAGCCACATACCGGTACCGACCAGAGAAGCTGATCTTGAAACTCATAAGAAGAGAATAGAGTGCAAAGCGTCCGGCATTATGGGTGCTTGCTGATATGTTCTCCAGACTTCATTTTATGGAGCGCAGGGGCAGCGGTATTAAGAAGATCATCAAGGAATACAAGGCTCAGTATAAGTATTCCGATGATATGCAGCCTGAATTTGTTTCCGAACAGGGCGGTTTCTTCTTAACGCTGAAAAATCTCAATTATCGCCTTTCTGAAAAGGAGAAGATAAAGGAGAAGATAGTGAGAAGAAAAGAGAAGATATTATCAGAGAGAGAGTAGAGCTTGTATTTGATGCAATATCTGAAAATCCTGATATTACTATAAAAGAGCTTTCATCGCTCCTGAATATATCAAAAAAGCAGGCTGAAACAGCTATTAAAAAGCTGAAAGATGCCAATCGCATTCATCGTGATGGAAGCGATCATGATGGAAAATGGATTATCGACAAGTAACACAATAAACAAACGGCTATGTAATTTACTTAATACATAGCCCTTTATGTTGTACTTGCCATTTTGAAATTCAGCGGAAATGGACTTGGAAAATTAGCAGAATCTCATATGATGAAGTCGCTTCTAAAAACAACTGATTTTGAAAATGCATATGATATCGCGCATAGTGCTGCATTGAAAAAATACGATGTTTCTCAATTTTCAGTGTATCATCCAGAAGTAATAGCTAAAAACTCTGAACGATTTTCGTTAGCATGGAGAAGATTTTGGGAGGTAAATAAATGATTTCTCTATCAAATATAGGTGCTATGAAAAAGTGCAATTTATGGATGAATGAATACCCAAATATAGAATGTAAATGTTTCGAAGAATTACAGAAAACTATTATCAAGAATAATTGGGTGGAATGGGAGAATGTATCATGTGCTATAGAGGTGAATTTAAAGCAAAGACATTCCAGTAATTATGCTTTACTGGGAATGAGCTACACGCATGATAACACAGATAAGCTCGTTATAAAGGTTAGCGCTGGTGAAGAAAATGGACCGATAATAGAGAATACTTTAGTATCAGAAGTAGATGAAGTGCATGCAGGAATACCATTAGAATATGCAGAATCGGTTATAAAGTTGGCTGAATCGTATTTAAACGATGTATCTTGTTCATCTGGAACAATAACATTTGATATAGGAGGACACGGATATATCGGTTCTAGTTCTGCTATTTTTAGAAAAGTGACAGAAATACTATTGAAAATACTTTGCAGCGATGGAAATAAGGAAGTAAAAACAATTGAAAAGATTGTATGCGATAGTTTGAGACAGTGAAATTTTAATTATGTGAATATGGTTAAGATATGAGACAATATAAATCATATAAGTATATTTGCAGTATCAACGGTCGCCGAACGGCGGCCGTTTTTCATAGAACGCCGAAGGCGTACCATTTAAAGGTGGTGCCTGCGGCACAATTTTAACCAGATCCACAGTTGACTCAAAATAAAAAACCTATTATACTTATGAGTATGACAAAGTAATATTTGAAACAGACTCAAAGAAACCGGAAGAATACATCTGGAACGTACAGGGCATAAACCTTATTTCCAGACAGATCGGCGGAGAGATGTTCTACTGCATGTACAATGGTCACGCTGATATCACCAGAATGGTTGAAGCAAACGGAGAACTTGCAGAAAAATATTACTATGATGAATGGGGCGTTGAAACAGAGTCCTTAAAGTACGGTGACATATCCGGAGATGGAAAGGTAACTGTAAATGACTATTCTCTGTTAAAGCGAATCCTGTATGTCGACCAGGCAGAGCTGACACATGATCAGCAGCTGGTATCAGACCTTAATGCAGACGGAAAAACTGACACAGAAGATCTGAATATTTTAAAGCAGATTCTGTTCTCAGAAACCGACTACTGCAAACCGGATACCAACAAAGATGGTTTTGTAAACGAAAAGAACAACATCAGGTATGCCGGATATTTCTACGATGCAGAAACAGGACTTTATTATCTGAATGCAAGATTCTACGATCCAGAAACAGCAAGATTCATCCAGCAGGACAGCTACAGCGGAGATATTTACGATCCGTTAAGTCTGAATCTTTATACTTACAGTAACAATAATCCGATTTCGTATTATGATCCTACGGGACATTCGGCTAAGAACTTGTTCAAGAAAGCTAAAGATACGATTAATGTTGCAGTAAGTGTATTTAAACCTGTTGTAAAAAGTAATACTAAGGAACTTGTTAAAGCAGCAACAAATGCAGTAGTAAAAAATGTTGTTGAGCCAGTGGTAACAAAGGTTCTTGAACCGGTGGTAACAAAGGTTCTTGAACCGGTGGTGAAGATCACCGAAACAGTTCAGAAGAATACAGCATCTTCAAGGAACCAGTTTCAGGCAATGGTGGCATTAGGACAGGTATCAGAAGCAGGAACTGCAATAAACGCAGCATCATCATATTATCAGGGAATAATTGATACAGTGGATAACGGTATAAACGGATTGTATCAGCTGTACGAGAATCCGGCAAATGTAATAGGTGAATCAGCTAAAAGCTTTGCTTCAGATCCACTGAAAAATAACCCAGTTTACGCATACGGAAAGTATTGTTATGATATTGGACGGGCAAGTTATGCTCATGACTGGGATACAGTTTCTTATAAATTGGGAGTCGGAGCTGTAAATATATCGGCTTTCTATGTAGGTGCAAAGGCAACATCAGCATTGCCTGCAGCTGGAAAAGCAGTTTCTAAAACAACGAGCAGAGCGGCATCTTCAATAGGAAACAGCATAAGAAATGCTCTGAATTCATTGCCGGACGGAACGCCAGCACTTGTCGGCGCAAATGAAATTGTGATGAGCGGAAGTGCAGTTAGTATTTCTGCGGAGGCAGAGTTGGCTGCTGCATCAGCCGCAAATGCTGCTGGGGTAAAAGGAGCTTTGGCGTCAGGAATAAAATCCGGTGTTGTAACAGCTGCAGCTGCGCAGAATATTGTTTATAGTAAGACGTTGGCTGGACAGTCGGACTCAAAAAGTTCGTCAAGCACTGAATTAAAGCGATACTCTGATGCTTCAAATAGATACAATAGAAAAGGATATACATCTGGAAATCAAAGCAGTAATTTATTTGCTAAAGACAAATTGGCCAACTCTACCCAAAATATAACTGAGTGGAGAAGGAGCATAGATAAAAGTGAAATATCTAAAGAAAGAAGATTGTTTTTAGGGGATGATTACGTAAAGATTGATTCTGGTAAATGGAGAAGTTTGGATGGAAAACGGCAGTTTAGAGTAAAACCAGGTGATTACAAAGGAGGTCATGGAATTGGAAATCCATTGGTGCCTAACATACCACATGTTCATTTTGAGTTTCTTGAGCCGAGAGGAAATAAATTTCGTGTTAAAAAAAATATTCATGTTCCTTTAAAATGAAAAGGAGAAGTAAAAGTGATTGAAATAAAACGACATGATAAATATTCCATAGAGATATTGTATGATGAAATTGGAGCTGGAATTCTTATAGAAGAATTAAATAGAGCTCTAAATGTAACTGACGCTGAAGTTATCTCAGATAGTTGTGGTACCGAAATAGTATTTAAAAAGAACAATGAAGAAAATATGATTGTGTTTGAAGCTAATAAGATTACTATAACAATGGATGAGGAAGAAATTGAATATGCCAGGAAAAGATTTGTTGACAGCATGATTAATAAATATTTTTTCCCGGCAGAGTTGTGCGAATGTAATTATAAAAAAAATAGCATAACAATTTATGCATGTTTTAAAAAGTAGTACTACAGATTTTAATTGACTTATCTTTTTAATTGGCCTAAATGTTTATGATTGTTTAATTTGGCTATTTGATATGTATAGTAAAAAAAATTGTAGTAGCTTCATATTGAGTACAGGACTTATATCAATTCGAATTTGTGGGATGGAGCGATATGACTTTGATGTTTCTCGAAGACTAGTAAATTTAAGTGTTAGCATTACACTACGAATATTAAGTTGTTTCTGTAAATGATATGATTCCAACGTCCAACGGCCGCCGTCCGGCGGCCGTTTCTTATAGCACGCCGCAGGCGTACCATTTAACAGGTGGTGCCTGCGGCACAATTTTAATAAAATCCGAATTTGACTCATTGTAAAAAAACTATTATACTAATGAGTATGACAATGCGGACACATCCGACCTTAACGTATTAAAGCAGATCCTGTTCGGAGAAAAGAAATACTGCGAAGCTGATACTAACAGAGACGGTTTCATCAATGAAAAGAACAGCATAAAGTATGCAGGCTATTACTACGATGCCGAAACCGGACTATACTATCTCAACGCAAGATTCTACGATCCTGAAACAGCAAGATTTATCCAGCAGGACAGCTACAGCGGAGATATTTACGATCCGTTAAGTCTAAATCTTTATACTTACAGCAACAATAATCCGATTTCGTATTATGATCCTACGGGTCATTCGGTTAAGAGTGTTTTTAAGAAAATTAAAGATACGGTTTCGACTGCAGTAAGTGTAATAAAACCTGTTGCAAAAAAGAATGTAGAGAAAGTCGCAAAAACCACGGCTAAGGCAGCATATCAGAAAGTGGTAGTAGAACCGGCCAAAGCAGTTTATAAAGCAACACAGGCTGCCAGTCAGAATCTTAGTAATAATTCATCTGCACTGAAGGAAAGTGGAAGCGCAGGAAATGCATTTGCGAATTTCAGCAAAGGAATACTTGATACGGTAGAAAATACTGCTGGAGGTATTTATAACTTTGCAAATGACCCGTTGGGAACAGTTAAGGAATCCGTAAACTATTTCAGGGAGGATCCGTTAAGACACAATATTTTAGGTAGTGCTGTTGGTTATTACAAAGATGTTGCGCAGGCTAGCTATGCTCATGACTGGGATACAGTAGAGTACAAATTAGGAAGCGGTTTAATTAACTTAGCCGGATTTGCAGCAGTTGGTGGAAAAACAGAAAGTGTAGTAAAAACAAAGTTCCCTAATGGAATATCATTAAAGAATATACCTGTACCGCAAGTAGTGATGGCAGATACGGGATTGGGTATAGTCCCTGTTATTACGACTGTTCCGGTAAGTGCAACAATTTCTTCCGCAGTAGTTGCAGGTGCTGCCGGAGTGGCAAATGCAGAAATGGCTGGACAAGTTGTTTACAGCGCTACTGGCGGTCCTAATCAGTCTGGTGGCGGTAAGTCACAGAGTGGTACAAGCTTAAATAAGAACAGCGGAGCTCCAGCAAATGGAAGCTCAAGCAATGGAAGTAAAATTACAGGTAGCTCTACAAAAATTGATTATAAAAAGGTTTTCTTTGATGAATACCCTGATTTACAAGGTAAAGTATATGTTCATCATGGAGTAGAGCAGCAGGTGTTAAGAAAACCACAAACAAAAGGATTGTTTTCAGAATCTGAAATACATTCGCTGGATAATTTGAGAGGGATTCCTAATAACCTAAACTCGGATTTACATTTATCAAAAATAAGAAAAGAGTGGAATAGGTTTTATAAAGAATACCCTAATCCAACCAAAGAAGAAATCTTAGCCAAAAGAGCAGATATTGATAAAAAATATGGCAAACTGTTTAATCCACCCAAATGATGATAGGAGTATTTAATTATGCATTTATATATGTTAGAACCAGAAGTCGCAGGCGAAATTGGCGAAAAAACAGTGTATGATAACTATGATGATATAAGGTTTAGAAATGCAAAACCAATAATATCAAAATTGCATTATGTTTTTTTTGGATGGTTGGGTGATGACATTATAGAAAGTACACCATGTTTTTTAGTAACTGATAGACTTAAGAATAAGATAGAAGAAAGCGATCTTAATGGATATGAATTTCAAAGTGTGGAAATTTCTCTGAGCGATGAATTTTTGGATATGTATCCGCAAAGAGATATGCCTGTTTTCCATAGATTGATTCCTAAAGGAAAAGTGTGTATAATGAATGATAAATATAAAGGGTGGACAGGTGATGATTTTAATATTTCTGATAAATCATATCTTGTTGTTTCTGAAAAAGCTTATGACGTAATCAATAAATTTGCAATTTTTAATTGTGATGTATTTATTGTTGATGATCAATAAATTCAAGCGATACTAATTATTTTTACGTTTAGAAGTCTTAAATTTTTTTAATTCTTTTGATTTTATACTTTCAACGGTCGCCGAACGGCGGCCGTTTTCCATAGAACGCCGAAGGCGTACATAAGTTGTGCATTTGACACATCATGTTTTTACGGTTATAATAATACTTACACACCCACCTTGTAAAAGGCAGAATACAATGCTTAATAAGGTGGGCTTGTTTATATGGAAAGGGGTTTATAGAGAGATATGACAGACAAAACACAGCATGCACAGTGCATTATCGAGCGTTACAAAAGTGAGCTTTCGGATAAATTCAAGCGTCACACTTCATATTATAACCATGATGACAATTTTCGACTGAGGCAGTATTACTGTTTTCCGCATCTTTATTCAGCGCTGTTTTATGATCCGTCTCCGGAGCAGATAAAGTTTATAGGAACGCAGGCACATTATATTGAAAATCATAATGTGAATTTTTTTCTTTTTGCCGAGAATATGATGAAATTTGCTCCTGTGGAGATTGGTGAAGTAGATTTTGAAAAGTGGAAAGAAAGAAGCTGCCCTGGTGGATATTATCTGTACTACCGTGCGTTGCTCATATTCGGTTCAGCACATCCGAACGGATTTTTCCGTGAACAGTGTCTGGAGCATTTTGTGGATGATGATCTTTATGACATGATTGGATATACGCTTATTCGTTTTAATGATACTGTTCCGCAAGTGCGTTGTACTGCAATGAAGATATTTTATGAACTGATGCATAAGGAGAGAGCAGCTGAATATCTCGTAAATGCGATGCCTTATGTTGAGCATGTGCGCAGAGGACAGAAAGCAAAGCGTTCTGCTGAGTTCTCGATGGATTATCTTGATTCTTATATTATGGAGACCTTTGAGAGAAACGCTGATACAGTACTGAAGGCGTATATACACACAAGGAGACTCTGCTACAAACTGTTTTTCCTTCACCCGGAACCGAAATACCGTGATCTTATCATATATTTTTTCAAAAATGAATGTTCATATGAACTGCGGTGTTTACTGGAACGGATATATATTAAAATGTCAGGAGAGTGCATTCCCGATGAAGTTCAGGCGATATTTGCTAATGACGAAAATGAACATGTTCGTCTGATCGCATATGAGTATCGCCTTGAAAAAGAGGGGATATGGGAAGGCTTCGAACAGCTGCTGTTTTCTGAATCTGCTCATATAAGGAATTTTGCACGCAGAAATCTTAAAAAGACAGGTTTTGATATTCTGAAGTTCTGCAGGGATAATCTTCCGCAGTCACTCTGGGAGTTTGCAAATTCCGGTACCAAAGATGATATCCCGCTTATACGTCAGTATCTTGAACAGTATCCCCGCGAGGCGATGTATGCGCTGGTTAAGCTCGGTACGGAAGACAGCAAGGATATCGTTCTGAAGAATATGCACAGTGATGATCCGGTACTTGCGAAGGCTGCGTTCCGTATTGCAGGGAAGGCGCTTGATTTTGATAAGGATGAACTAAAGAATCTGATATACGCTGAAACAGACTTCATCGTACAGTGGAGACTGATAAAGTTGTTTACGAAAAACGGAGTATGGAAGGTAATGCCCGATCTCCTGCATTTCACACGTGATCTTCCGAAACAGAGAGGTGATCTTCTGTACCTGTTAAAGCACAAAACCGGACACCCTGTTTATTTATCAATGGATTATAACAAGGAAATTCAGGCAGCACTCAGATATGCAGGAGAAGCTAATGCTATTCCATATTATATAAACAATCAGATATTCACTGACATGAAAATGTGGTGGTAATACTGATTAAACTTGATAATGATCAACGGTCGTTTCGGCGACCGTTTTTTTAGAACGCTGAAGGCGTACCATCTTGATTTTTCTGTCATTGTATAGTATAATATTATCAAATCACGATTTACTAAATCACGATTAGATAAATGAGGTGAAATGATGTTCATAGGTAGAAAACAGGAACTTCAGTTTCTGGAGGACAGATATAAAGCTCCAAACGGTCAGCTGATTGTTCTGTATGGACGCAGACGTGTCGGAAAAACAGAAACACTTAAAGAATTCTGCAAAGGAAAACCGCATGTTTTTTATTCCTGCCGTGAGATTTCGGATAAATTACAGCTGTCAAGTTTTTCGGAAAAAATGCTCCGTGAAAATATTCCGGCAGCTAAATATATAAAAGAGTTTTCTGACTGGGAAAGTGCATTTGGAAGTGTGTGCGATCTTCCTTATGGTGATAATAAAAGAATACTTGTGATTGATGAATTTCCGTATATGTGCAGGAACAATACTGCTATTCCGTCTATTCTGCAGAATCTCTGGGATGAGAAACTGAAAAACGAGAATGTTATGATCATTCTCTGCGGAAGTGCCATGAGCTTTATTGAAAAGGAATTACTTGCTGAAAAGAATCCGCTTTACGGCAGAGCGACCGGAATTTATAAAATGGGAGCAATGGGATTTTACGACGCAGCAAAATTCTTCCCGGACTATTCTGCGTATGATAAGATACTTGCATATTCAATACTCGGCGGTATTCCTCATTATCTGAAACAGTTTGATCCGAATATCTCACTTGATGAGAATATTAAAAAAAATATCATTACCAAAGGATGCGCTCTGTACAGTGAAGTGGATTTTCTTCTGAAACAGGAACTCCGTGAAACATCTCTTTATAATGCGGTTATTGAATCAGTTGCACTTGGCAGTACGAAGCTTAATGATATCAGTACGCAGTCACTTATTGATGATACATCCAAAACAAGTGTTTATCTTAAGAATCTTACTGAACTTGAAATAATAGAACGTGAGTTTTCTGTAGATGACGGTATCAATGAACATGCCAAGAAATCAAGAGGCCTGTATCGTCTTACGGATAACTATTTTCGTTTCTGGTATGCATTTGTCTTTCCGAATTATTCTGAACTCGAAGGCGGCGATGTCGATGGTGTATACGAGTATGTTATAAAACCGGCTCTTCATAATTATGCATCATTTTCATTTGAAGATATATGTCGTGAATATATCAGAGAACAGCAGAAAAAAAATGCTCTTCCGTTCCGATATGCACGTTCAGGACGCTGGTGGGGTAAAACTACTGTGCGCCGGAAAGATAAAACTGAAACACGGGAAACGGAAATAGATATTCTGGCCGTATCTGCGAAAAGCGACAAATATCTCGTCGGTGAATGCAAGTTTAAAAAGCATCCTTTCAGTTATGGCGAATATCTTGACACAATAGCAAAGCTTTCGCCTTTGAAAGAAAAAGCAGAGTTTTCTTATTATCTGTTTTCTGAAAGCGGATTCGATGAAAAAATCATCAGTGAAGCTTTGAATAATGATCATTTAAAACTGATCGATGCTGAGTGTCTGGTTAATGGATAATGTTCAACGGTCGCCGAACGGCGGCCGTTTTCCATAGAACGCCGAAGGCGTACCATTTAATGGTGGTGCCTGCGGCACAATTTTAATTAAATCCAAAGTTGACTCTAAACAAAAAAACTATTATACTTATGAGTATGAAAATGTAATAATAAAACATATTTATAATTTCAAAAGGAGTAATGATTGCTATTCAGATGAAACATGATTATTCATATGAAAAACAAATTATAAATAACTCAATACAATTCGTAGAAAGTATAAAGACAAATTTCAATTCTGTCATTATCATATTTCGAGATATTAATACTGGAAACAGAACAAAATTCGAAGTCTTAAACTTCAATAATTTTTCTATTAATCTGGATGATCCAAAGAATATGACAGACAATAAACTTGATAATATTCAGCAGACTCTTATTGGATTAAGTTTTGAAGAACGTGATGATAGAATTTTGTATTGTATTAAAACTGATGATTATGAAGTCTTCTTTGAAAGCAATAATTATCCTAATATTGAGGCATGTTGAATGAAAGTTAAGGCTATTAATTATTTTGATAAAGACTTTGATTATGATGACTTTATAATTTCTGGTGAAATCTATATAGGACCAGAGGACGAAGATTTTGTTTACGACGTTTTTGAATTTAATGTTATTAGCATAAAACGATTATATACTAATTTTGAGAACGAAACAGGCAATCCGGTTATGTTAAACAGAGGCTGGATAATTGTAAAAGAATTCGAGCTGTGCGGTTGAATTAGCTGAGGCATAATATTCCAGCATCAAAAGACATAGCTATTCTGTCAAGCGCACGCTAATAATTTCGGAGTTAACATAGGAATAGAATGATTGAAAAACCATTCA
>Ga0247610_10000083_pt1 | contig 150956 bp, 125 predicted proteins | sample 174DNAGHGhighgp2_FD_193483 | JGI IMG/M metagenome (GOLD analysis project Ga0247610, IMG submission 193483) | Sheep rumen microbial communities from Palmerston North, Manawatu-Wanganui, New Zealand - 1742 DNA GHGhigh gp2 | ecosystem: Host-associated > Mammals > Digestive system > Stomach >... | reverse complement strand
TAAACTCACAAAACTGATTTATATACTCCCATACACTCTTGTTACTCGTATGGAAGATATGTGCGCCATACCAGTGAACATCTATATCTGCCCATTTTTTAGTATAGATATTTCCCGCGATATGGTCCCTCTTATCTATTACAAGGCATTTCTTGCATTTCCTTGTCATCTCGTGGGCAAACACGGCTCCATATAAACCGGCTCCGACGATCAGATAATCATATTTCATTTAGTTACATTCCCCACTTCCCTGTCCAGGGATCAATAAAGTATTCAAGTCTCGTATCCATGAGTCCCGCAAGGAAAGAGAATGCGCTGTTTGCCATGATGACAACCTTGCACATGCTCATAAGCTGCAAGTCAACGTAGCTTTCCCCGCCCATGTTTCCTGAGATATATTCGATCTTAGGTGCAAAATTCAGTCCCAGCTGATATGCATTCTGATTGCACCAGAAAAGATCATCAGAAAAAACATATACAGTAAAATCATCATAGTGATCCGCAAGATCCTTTAGGGCATTGAAATAATACTGTGTATCGAGCTCAAGTCCCATCTTTACAAAATTGCCTCTACGGATATGCATCCCGACAGAAACACCTTTAAGGATCTCATCTCGATAAATCTTTGCCTGTCTGCTCTTTATCTCAGGGAACTTAAGCTCTTCAAGCATTTGATCTCTGAAGCAGTCAAACCAGTACTTCTCAACCCAGTCTCCGTGATAATAAACAACAGGGTTTTCTATCTTGCTTATCTCCGGATAGAATCCGCCCTCCGGGAGCATCCTGTAAACCTTGCCGTCAAAGACATTCTCAGTCTTATAATCATCCTTGTCTGCATACATGATGATGTTCTCACCATTGTCTTTAAGAATCTGCGGAATGCTCTTTCCCTTCTTTCTAAGTTCGATCATTTCCTTCCAGGTGTCGGCATCATAATACTTGCTTAGTAGTTTTGGGTGTACACCGAAGACCTTTTCAAGTTCGTAGCCGTTATACTTGTTTTTGATAAAAAACGCCGAATCATCCAGATACCATTCCTCTTCAGGATTTGTCATCTCGCCGTATCTCATGAATACATACTGAAATACCTGATTTGCAAATCCTCCGTTTAATAGCTGTATCCTCATAACCTTCTAAACCCCCGCGGACATATGCGCTAATTCAACGCACACTAACGTCCTATACTGTAATACTCCACTCCTGCCTGCTTCATCTCATTAACATCGTATAAGTTCCTACCGTCATATACTAGAGGTGTTTTCATAAGTTCCTTATACTTTGCAGGTGCTACCTCCTTGATCTGAGCCCACTCGGTAAATACAAAACACATATTTGCTAACTCAATTGCTTTTTCGGGTGAATCTACATATGTGATGCTTCCCCTGTCAATCTTTCCTTCAGGAAACTGCTGTTTTGATCTGGGAATACCAGCAGGATCATATGCATATATATCAGCACCCTGTTCCAAAAGAAGTTTGATATTTACACTTGCTGGAGCCTCTCTAAGATCATCCGTTCCCGCTTTAAATGTAAGACCAAGAACAGCGACTTTTAGTCCGTCAAATGTGATCATTCTCTCTTTTGCTTTCTCAAAGAGCTTTGTCTTCTGTTTTGTATTTACATCAACACAGGCTTCAACTGTCTTTAATTCGTAACCGTGCTGTTTTGCCAAAAACTTTAATGCCTTGGTATCCTTAGGGAAACAGCTTCCTCCGAATCCGATCCCGGCATTTAAGAATCTTTCACCAATCCTTGCATCATAACTCATGCCTTTTGCAACATCTTCTATATCTGCTCCGACAAGTTCGCACAGGTTTGCGATATCATTCATATATGAGATCTTGAGTGCCAGAAAATCATTGCAGGCATACTTGATCATCTCAGCGCTTCTTCTCTTAACCGATACGATAGGAAGATTAAACGGCTTATATATCTCCATAAGCTTTGCTTCCGCTTCCTTTGACTCCGTACCGATTATGATCCTTGCCGCATGAAGCGTATCTCTTACTGCTGTTCCCTGAGCTAGAAACTCTGGATTTGATGCAACTTCGATCTTTATATCCTTATCCAAAAAATCTTTTATGAACTGTTCAGCCTTGTCGTTTGTCCCCACTGGAACAGTTGATTTAACTACTACTAAACAGTCATGTTCAACAGATTCCGCGATCTGTCTGCAGACCGTTGCGATATAACTCAGGTTTGCGCTTCCATCGGGCATCTCTGGTGTTCCTACCCCAATAAAGATTGCTTCTGCATCCTTATAGGCCGACACATAATCCGTTGTATAGTGAAGACGACCATTGGCATTGTTCTTTTTCATCAGTTCCTCAAGGCCTTCCTCATATATAGGAGATACTCCGCTCTCCATGAGTTTTACTTTAGCTTCATCTACATCCACACAGGTTACGTTGTGACCAACCTCTGCAAAACAAACTCCTGCTACCAATCCTACATAACCTGTTCCCGCTACCGCTATCTTCATTACTTCTTGCTCCTTATCTGCAATTTGATAAGATCCATCTCATAATCTTTTCTGTTCTTCTGGGCAATGTTTTGAAGTATCATACCCGAGAAAAATGACTGAACCGCTGCAAGCCCGACAAAACCGCACACTATAAGAGTCGGAAACTTTGCTACAAGTCCTGTATTGATATAATCGATAAACACAGGGACAAAGAACCCGACAGCTACGGCCATCAGGACAAATGACAGCAATGCAAAAAATCTGAAGGGCTTATACTCTCTGAATAATCTGATAATAGTAAATATGACCTTCATACCATCAGAATAAGTATTAAGTTTTGACTCACTACCTTCTGGTCTGTCTCTGTATTCTACTATGACATTCTCAACCTGCATGTTATTGCTTACTGCATGGATCGTCATCTCAGTCTCTATCTCAAAACCCTTGGAAAGAACAGGAAATGTCTTAACAAACTGATAACTGAAAGCTCTGAATCCAGTCATTATATCCTTGATATCACATTCAAAGAGCTGATTGATGCTCTTTCTAACAAGGCTGTTTCCAAAGTTGTGGAACGGCCGTTTATTCTCCGTAAAGTATGTGCTGGAAAGTCTGTCTCCAACTACCATATCCGCATTGTGTTTTAAAACCTTGTCACACATCTCACGAGCATACTCCATGGGATAGGTATCATCACCGTCAACCATTATATAACATTTAGCATCTATCTCTCTGAACATACGGCGTATTACATTGCCTTTGCCCTGCATATATTCATGTCTGATGACTGCACCTGCCTGGCTGGCAAGTTCCACCGTCTTGTCTGTTGAATTATTGTCATATACATATATGACAGCTTCAGGTAATGCAGCCTTGGCATCGCTCACTACTTTTGCTATAGTCTTTTCTTCGTTATAGCAGGGTATCAGTATTGCTATCTTATCCATATCTTCCCCTTATATATTTATAATTTGAGTAATTTATATTTTACCATGATTAATGCCTATTGGCAAAATTCCTCAATCATTACAGGCCATAAGAAAAATACAGGGCACATGTATCTAAAAAGGCAGTATGCAGGAGTTGCTATCATGATTGAAACCCACAAAGCCACAAACGGAATCATAGCTATGATATACAACTTCTTCTTTCTTCTTATGTACTGTCTTGTTACCAGAATAACAGCTAAAAACTCTATCGCCATCTGACTAAAAAGACAAAGAACCGGTAGCTTACGGGCAATCAAAACAAGTTCAACCAATATCCCGTGCAATGAATGACCTGAAACCATCTCAATGATATCTGTAGCTTCTATACCGAGGTGATTTGGCTGAACCCCCTCAGTTGCTACCGTATTGCTTATTCCATAGTGCCAGTATCCGCAGGTTTCAAATAAGTAAGCCTCTACATATCTGCCAAAGTTGTCTGTCAACAAATTTGCCCAAGTCTTTATCAGCTTTCCCGGATCGCTATCAATGATTTTCGTATTAAATGATTCAGAAAACTTGTATGTATCTACATATCCCGGCTCAAACTCAGATTTAACCTTTTCAAATGGCATGATACTCTCTAAATATTCTCTATCAAGTTCGTCTGTATCACCATCTGTATAGATCGTATAAGCAATCTGTGTAAGTGGGATAGACGCAGATTCAACAAAAGATTGCTTTTCTATACCCATAGCTGGCCACAGTACATATTTATATATCCCGTTTAACGCAAATACGATTGCAAATACAATTAATATCTGTTTGCGATAATGCTTTAAAACAATAAACATACATATGGCAAGGGCGCCTATCATGAATATGCCGTTATTTCTTGAGATGATTGTCAGGAATGATAAAACAACTAGAATAGCAAAAGTTGACTTTCGTTTCAGATATGGCTCGTTATTCGGTATTGTTCTGCACAGATCTATCAAGAACATAGTGAGAACAATAACAACGCAGGCAAATAACACATCCTTTGTTATGTATATGGAATACATAGCAACTATAGGATGCAAAGCAAAAAAGGCAAGAGATACATATACAAAACCTTTTATTGCATTACTATGTTCTAGCCATATAAGTACAAGAGATAAAACAATTGATAGAATTAACATCTGGCAAAATGCCATAAGGCCAAATGCTGCTGTAAGATCAGTTCCTCCAAACAATTTAATGAAAATATTGAGAATCGCTGTAAAGAATACAGGATGGTGATTTGTCCACGGAATCTGACCAAGGCACATCTTTGCGCACTCGAAATCATCTTTTCCTATCCCGCCTGGGAAATATGTAAGATAATAAGGCAGCCAGCAGATAAGCATAGCAGCAGAATAAAAAGCCGCTTTTGGCCACATCCTTACTGATGCAGTACTATCTGAATCAACACCCTTAATCTTTAGTTTTCCTTCGTCTGCCGAAAAAAAAACAATGTGAAGAATTGAAGCAAAGAATGGTATCAGAAATATGATATAAATGCCATCTGCGATATTGAATGAATTAAACACTTTTTCATCAATATCAATCTTGCTGCCTATTACATAAGCGAGAGCCATGATCACCCCCAGCGAACATGTAAACCTAAGATCAGCTATGGCTTTGGATCTGTATTCACCCGTAAACAGTCCCGCAGTCTTATAATATAATATAAAACAGAACGCAAAAACGCAGGGTATCATCAGTTCAATACCCGTGATACCGTAATCACTAACCATCGCTATGGCTATTGCCGTAGCAAATGCCATAACGCCTTCAAAAACATATGTGATTGTTTTAACTTTCCTACTTTCCATCAATAAACTTATTCTCGGACAGCGAATATTTTCCGCCCATTAAGAACTTATGCTTTAATACCCACCATCCGGGAACCCATATACGCTGCTTCATTGCAGGTGAAGCCGAACCGATCATCCAGCAGTTCTTCTCGCAGTGCTTAACCTGATTTCTTACCTTTGCAGCCTGTTCTCCATTCCATATCTCGTTCCATGTATTGTCGTGCAGATTTCCCATTACCATTTTCTCACAACTTCCATTGCATGGAAGTACATTTCCAAACGGATCAAGGAAAAAGCCGTTAGTTCCCATCTCGCAGGGGAGCAGTCTTGGCTGATCATATATGTAATTGATAAGACCGTGATTAAAATATCCTCTTGCCCATTTCTTGGGTGAGTTTGATTGTAACAGTCTGTTGATAAGCTTTTCAAATTCCTTAGCTACCATCAGCTTATCTTCGATCTTATTATCCGTTTTTCTAAAGTAGAATGAGTTATGCAGTGTAGCTGTAGCAAATTCCATACCGAGTTCATTTGACATCTCGTAGAGCGGGACAAGATCCTTACAGTTCATATCCTGAACTGTCATTCCAAACCCAACATCACCATGTCCCATATCAACCAGTTTCTTAAGCGTACCGTAACCCCTATTAAATCCATCAGGCAATCCCCTTATCGCATTGTTGGTCTCCTCTAACCCTTCGATGCTTATACGTATGCCTATCTGAGGATACTTTTCACATAATTCGATTATCCTGTCAGTAAAATAGCCATTAGTGGATATGACTATTCGCGGAGTTTTCTTATAGAGCAGCTCAACGATATCGGCGATATCCTTTCTGATAAAAGGCTCCCCTCCTGTGATATTGGTAAATGCCATATCAGGCAGCTTTTTAAGTGTTTCAAGATCTATCTCATCCTCCGGCATCGAGGGATCCTTAAAACAGTTACACATATTGCAGCGTGCATTACATCTGTATGTGATTATTATCGAACCATGTAGATTATTTCTTGCCATTACATCTCCTGCTGTATTTCATAAATCTATATATCCCAGTGTACCATCCGCTCTTATCTGATATATCCTTCCGCTCTCCCATGTTTCTTCACACATATCCGAAAGTATAGCAGTAATGTTATCACCCGAAACATCACAATAAACATACTGAGCATTACTGTTTGCTACAGTATTTTTCAAGGCAAAAGAATTAAAATCATCAGTGATCTGAGCGTAAACGACCGCAACCGGAGCGAGTTCATAACTAAGATCTTCTTTTGCTGTCATAGCTATGCTGTTATCAGTTAAGTATAACACCCGTCTGCCCTTAAGTTCAACATGAGCCTCAACTTCACTGACAAACTGCTCAGTACCTTGCAAGTTCAATACATGTGAAGCGTCAGTTTTTGATCCGTCATTCCTAATAGCAAAAGAATACTCTGCTGAAAGCAGAATGAACAAAACTATGCTGCCATAAATTAAATAGACAGATTTTGCTAACATGTTGTTAATCTGACGATCCACATTTTCCTCTCTGAGTGCTACTTCCATGTCCTCGTTGTCACATAGTTTTACCAATAAACCAAACATAACAACGATAACACCCGAAATATATGGTAAACCGTATCTCTCGACCGCATCTGAGATCGTGATTTGCGGACTCTCCCATATATGCAGATACTCAAAGAATATGAATACATAAACAACCGCAAACATTACGACTGCAAAAGTAGAAAGCATCTTCTTATCTTTCTCATCAAGTAATCCTTTGTTATACGCTATCCTAAGCCCAGCAATAAAAAGTACCAGAATAATGAAGGGACTTAATCTGATGATCCCTATCCTGTCAGAAAGAACCGGTGAGACAGTAAGCGCCTTTATGAATTCCAATAGTTTATGAGAAAACTCAGTGATCATTCCTGTCTTTCCGCTAAATGCCCTTAAAAGATATCCGGTAAGTTCCGAATGTCTGTGTTTAAATATGCAAAGCGTCACCCAGCTGACTACTTCGATCAGCCATACTGATGGTAATATGATCAGATATCTGATGTCCTCTACATAGTCCCTGTCATTCTTTATCTTAATAACACAGAGAATCAGAGCAGAAATCAGCCAAAGGATCCCCCATGTTCTCAACATCAGCATCAAGCAACCATAAAAGAGAATTCTAAGATAATATATATGACCAGCTCGATCTGAATCCATAACAGCAAGAATGAGCATTCCCCATATGATTCCCATAGTAAAATCGGGCATAGCTATGTAAAGACCATTGTTAGTTGCTAATGTCGGTATAAGAACAAAACTCATGCATACGATAATGCTTATCAAAAACAGGACTATCCATTCCCAAACAGGCGCTGATTCCTTTTTTTTTACCTTATCACCACTGATATGTACCTTATATTTGCTCTTCACATGATAACTCTCATAAACGAACCTGTATTTTTTGTTCTCAGAAACTCTTACATCAACTTCAGGATCATCTGGTTCATCTTCAGCATCAGCTCTTTTAATAAACTTGATATGACTCAAAAGAGGTAAAAGAAGTATAAGATTAAGAAAACTGTATCCAACTATCCCCAATCCTTCGCTAAACTCTTTGGGATTCATATGGACAAAGATCCACTGAAACAGCTGCAATCCCGGAGGGTAATCACCACATACAGGTATAACGTTTCCGTAAACACCCGCAAATCCGTTAAGCTCATACAAAGACTTTAGATCAGCGGCATAGAAAAGATTCTCTCCTGTAAGATCAACATTTATGTTTTTCTGCCATACAAGGATCATTATCATCACGATGAGGATTGCCAGATTCTGGGGAGTTACCAGTTTAAGGCTTATCTCTTTATACAGGTTATTCTTAAGTATCCATATGAACATGATCCCTGATAACACTGCGCAGATATAATCCACTATCCACATGCACCTGAAAAAAGCCAATATATACAGCAGCAATATCGTGACTATACATATCGGCCAAACGGTTTCGAAAGTCTTTACGTCCTCTTTATATGCAATTATTTGCGATGCCATTAATATGGCAATAACTGTAAATACAAACATATATTATTTTGCGGATTCTACACTGTAATCACTACTAAATATCACTAACGCAGCACAAATCCCATAAGTAACTATACAAACATTGAACTTGTCAAAACCATGAAATGTATGATTATACAATATAAACAACCATACCAACGGAATGATTGCAAGCAAAAGCCCAACAATAATCTCAAAAATCTTTGACTTTTTCTTTTTAGATTTTATCAAGTGCATCAACAGCCCTGGCAATAATATAACTATCGAAAGCAATAATATAGTCCTGTTTCTCAAGGTAAAGAAATTATCCCAACATATCTTGACTCTTTGTACTCGTGTTAAGCCAACATCAAATATCGAATCACTGGTAGAATAATATCTCAAATGTTCCAATGCAGTATTTGAATCACAAAACAATCTTCCCGTTGCTACCCTAAATCCAACCTCAAGTCCAAACCCAACAATCCATGCCCCAATACATTGTGAGATTCTTATAAAATGAATTTTAATCTTCACAGATTTAGATTTCCAAACCATAAAAAGCGCCACAAGCGGTCCCATCAACGTCAATAACGGGAATGACCAGTAATTCATAGAAAATGATAGCATCCCTATTAATCCAAAAATCATAATCCAATCATTATCATTCTTTTTTTCTTCTAACAATAATACAATTATTATAGACATTAACATGATCAATATATCTATTGCGTATGTTAAACAACCACTCATGTATATAAGATTTCCGGTTAACACCATGGTCATAAACGGAATGATCCCTCTATAATTTCCCAAAGACTTATACAGAAGGACCGATACTGACACAATCCCGCAAACTGTGATCATTTGTAAAAAAAAGCGCACTGTGTCTACCGTAAAAAAAACAAATAGTATTCTATAGAAAAATACCGCTCCTACAAAATAATTACTGTATGGAACAAATCTATCTTCATGAGGTATGAGTTTATTAAGTCCCAATAAAGGATCCGAATCGGTCATCGCTTCTCTACATACATTATTGCAAAGAGCAAATCTTGCCAAATCAAACAAATTTCGAACTTTATCATTGTTTGCGGAAATAATAGTTGTACTCATTATAAGTGCATCTGTCCATCCATCATAATCACCTTGATACAACCCACTTTTTTCATAATCATCTCGCGCTTCAGTAACACTTTCCAAAGTTTTCTCTCTCGGAATACTATAAGACAGACATAACAATAATATCAAAAAACAATTATATATCAAAAATGTAAAAAAATATCTAATAGCCCTATTCTTCATTTTTATCATTTATCGCTCCAAGTCTATATATTCAGTAATCTGTTTGTTCATACACTCAGAAAGATCTTTTGGTGTTGCTCCCAACTCTCTTTTTATCTCAAACTCAAGTATTCGATCTATCGTCTCTTCAATACCCCAATGTGGTTGCCAGTCAAAAGTCTGCTTAAGCTTAGTGCAGTCCAGCTTTAAAAAGTTAGCCTCATGAGGTCCTCCGTCAGACATGTCTTTTCTTACTGCTTCACAAAGCTTATCGTTGCCTATCTCTGATCGTTTTCTGTTCCATGAGTCGCAAAAAATATCAACAAGCTTGCCTGTGGTCACACAATTGTCATCATTGGGACCAATATTGTAATTTGATGCCAAAGCGAAATCCTCTGTCTGTTTCATAGCAACCATAAGATAAGCAAACAACGGTTCTAGAACATGCTGATATGGTCTTGTAGAATTGGGGTTTCTTACAACGATCGGCTTTCCAGCAAAGCAGGCTCTTACACAGTCAGGTATGATCCTGTCTGTCGCAAAATCTCCACCTCCGATAACATTGCCTGCTCTGCATGTTGATACAGGGATTTTCCTATCTGCAAGAAATGACTGTATATAACTGTGGGTAACAAGTTCCGAGCAGGACTTACTGTTGGAATAGGGATCATATCCATCCAAAAAATCAGTCTCAACGTATCCCTTATCCCATTCATTATTTCTGTAGACTTTGTCAGTAGTAACATTGACTACTGATTCAACGCAGTCACTTCGTCTAACACACTCTAAGATATTTACTGTTCCAATCACATTTGTTTCATAAGTAGTAACAGGTTCCTTGTAGGACTCTCTGACAAGCGGCTGTGCCGCCATATGTATAACGATCTGTGGCTTCTCTTTATCAAAAACCTTAAAGAGCATGTCAAGATCACGGATATCACCTATATAGGATCTGATACCGTCAATTATATCCACGCATTCAAAAAGACTGGGATCTGTCGGTGGCTTAAGCGCGTATCCAATAACATCCGCTCCGCAGCTTTTGAGTATCTGGCAAAGCCATGAGCCTTTAAATCCGGTATGACCCGTAATAAATACCTTTTTATCCTTGTAATATTCTAAAACCCTCTTAAAATCCATTTAGTTCCTCTTTTCTCAACTCAGAAAGATATCTGGCAGCAATACCGTCCCATGTGTATATAGAGTGATCCTTGCTTATCAGGTTTGTTTTTAAATTCTCGTATTTTTCCTTATCATCATGCAGTTCTGAGATTTCCTTTACCCAGCTTTCAGCATCAAATTTGTCAACTATCACTCCATCAATTCCATCAGTGATCAATGTATCCGATCCACCATTGTCAGAAGATATGACAGGAAGATCAAAATACATCGCTTCAAGGATCACCATACCGAATATCTCATAATTGGACGGAAATACCATAAGATCTGCATTCTTATAAACGGTTCTCAATTCAATCTGACTCATTTTCTCAATATATGTCAAGACTCCTTTTGCAATCAGTTTTTCGGCCTTGGTTTTCCATTCATTAAGGTAAGCTTTCTCGCCACTACCGATTACCATCATATGTATATCATCATACTTATCAGAGAGTTTATCCAGTATATCGAGCAATAGATACGAATTACGTCTGGGCTCTATCTTTCCAACGTAAAGAAGATTTCGGCATGCATGTTCTGTTACGTCAGATCCTTCGTTAACACCATTTTGATCATTGAAATTCTCAACATCAAGGCCAACACCCAGAGCAGTCACATTTTTGAAGCCTTTGCTCTTAAGAAAATCAACGGCAGCTTTTGACTTTGTAAAACAAACAGTATCATCGGCTCGTTTGATCCGTAAAAATACATTATCAAAAACCCAACATTTTAAGTTATAGCCCTTGTTGTAATCATCATAGTACGGTCCATGATATATAACGACTGGTTTATTCTTAGCAAAAGCATAATATATCCATGATGAAATCTGGTCATATTCATGAACCTGTATAATATCATAGTCCTTAACAATCTCTTTAAGGCCTGGAAAGAAACCATTTTTCAATATGCCAAAACCATGTCTCATATACACTTTTATGACTTTATCTTCTGTACCTTTGACAGTGATCTCTTTAACCTCATCAGGATTACTGCCATTATAAAGGACCACATCACACTTAAGCCCTGCTCTGACTAATGCCTTTGCAAAGCCTATCTCCTGTATGTTATAGCCTTCAGGATCCAGTATGGAAGGAAATGTCCTTATGATCAGAATCTTCTTCATCAGTCAAATAACTTCTCCCACTGTTTCCATATTTTTTCCACAGTCCATTCATCACTTTTCTTAGCAGCATTACGCGTTATCATCTCACTAAATGAAATATCCTCTGCTACTTTGCACATTGCCTTAACCATGGCATCCTTATCATCCACTCCAGTAAGAAGTCCTGTAACACCATCATCTATGCACATCCGGCTTCCTCCGATCGGACAATCGGTAGCGATCACTGGTATTCCAAGACACATTGCCTCCATGAGTGCATTTGACACACCTTCGGATCTTGAAGGAGATACATACATTCCGCCCTTAAGTAGTTCACCGTACATATCATCAGAAAATCCGCAGAATATAACTTTTTCATTAAGGCCATAATCAGCAACTTTTCCCCTAAGAAACTCCTCAAGCTCACCTTTTCCAAATATCTTCAATGTATATTCCGGGTGGATCTTGTTAAACTGTGCAAAAGAATCAATTAAAAAATCTGCTCCTTTATAAAGCACAAATCTGCCAGCTCCTATCACCGTCTTCTCTCTTTGACAATCCTTTCTTCGAAGATAGATATCGTCAGGTAACGGGTTCATGATTATCCGTGATCTTTCAACAACCCGTCTGCCAAAATACTTCTTTGCATCCTCGGTTTGAAGGATAAGTCTGTATGCGCGGGAATATAAAAACTCCCTTATGATCTTCATTCCCGGCTTGATAGGTTTCAGATTGAATCTGACCGGATCATTCCGCTCCGAAGCAACGACCCTGTTCTTTAATCCAAATGCAGCAACGATTGCAAAAATAGACGCTGATGAACCCATGGCTATAACATCAGCTTTACCGGAATTCTTTATCACATTCCTCATGGCTTTTATCCTTGAAATTCTCGCCATCAATCTGCCACCTGTTGCTTTCGAAACACAGATTACTCTAACGGACTCATCAAGATCATATTCGACTCTGTCATCACCTATCAGCATAATGGTGACTTTATGTCCTTTTCTTGCTGCTTCGTTGGCCAGTACCGAAATAACACGTTCTGTACCGCCACCGACCATGGAGATTGTAACAAATATAATATTATTCAATGAACTGTTTGACATATCCATAAACATTATCATATGAGAAGCGCTTTGCTGTTTCAGCTGCCATTACAGACAATTCTTCTCTATGCTCCAAACAATAAACTATTCCCTCAGCTAACATATCACTGTTCTTAAACTCAGCCAGATAACCATTTTCTTTGTGAGTTATCTGATCTAGCATTCCGCCGACAGCGAAAGCAACCGCAGGAGTTGCGCACGCCATAGACTCACATACTGTATATCCAAATGATTCCTGCAAAGATGGATTTACAAATACGTCAACAGCCTTGTATATATCAGAAAGCCTGTTCTCATCATGGATATATCCAAGAAATACTGTATCAAACTCTTTTAAGACTTCTTTAGAATTCTCAGCAGTTCCTATTACTACCAACTGTTTATCTGACATATCTATCATATGTAATGCTTCTAACAGATATGAAAAGCCTTTGTTCTCATTCGCTGTTCCTGTATCGGCAGCACCAAACAATATGAGTTTCTTATCCTGCGACAATCTGAGTTGTTCTCTTATCTTATTTCTATCACCTTCACAGTTAAAAACTCTATTGTCATATGTGTTTGGTATATATTCGATCTGCTTACCTGCTAGTATTGTGCTTTTCCTAGCTTCATCGACTATCCATCTGCTAGGTCCGCAGACTATCATATTGGATTTTTCGATATACTTTTTCTTACTCCTAAAACTCCTAACGGCAGACTTCCCTGCTATGGGACAGTCAATGCATTCGTTTATGTAACCGCCGCATCTTCTGTCAACATGACACCCGCCAGTAAATAGCCACATGTCGTGCATCCAGAATATAACCTTCTTTTTATTAAGACACGTTAGCTCATATATCTGCTTGGGTGAAAGAAATGTACTTATCCAGTGTATAAAGATCACGTCCGCATCTTTTACCAGCGCATTACCAGTAAGATCGGTACCAAGAACATCTCTTTTTACATCACCTTTTTTATACAAGATATTTATGACATTCTTTATCTTGGAAAACAGATCCTGTGTAATACTGTTAAAAGCACAAACAGCATCCGAAGATTTGTCGGTTTTAGTTCTAACAAGAATCTTTGATTCTATACCATGTTCAGTTAGCATCTCATTTAGACGCTTGCACCGATATATGCACCGCCTTTATCTATCGTACATATATGCAGACACTTACGTTTGTTATTTATTGTCACAGTATATCCTCTGTAAACTCTCAATCGACTTTTTTATATCATAATCATCAAACCTGCCTATAACCGGCATATATTCACATCTGCCATCGATTGCATCGATCCAATCATTAACATTTCCATCGATATCGAGCATTGCGACTTTGTCGTTCAATACGACTTCTCTGTTTATCCTGTCTGATATAACACATCTAAGTCCCATTCTCTGAGCTTCGATCATAACAACAGGATAACCTTCCCATTGCGATGGCAATACAAATACATCCATTGCACTCATAAGCTCCGGTATATCAGATCTGTCTTCGAGTGAAATTATATTCTCTTTAAGACCCATATCACTTATCATATCATCAATCGATGATTTGAGTCTTCCCTTGCCTACAAGTATCAGTTTAGAATTACTGTTCTTCTTTCTATACTCATCAAAAACCTTTAGTAAAAAAACATGATTCTTCTGCTCGGTATAGCTTCCGACATGTCCGATCACAAACGCATCACATTTAATTCCCAAAGTCTTTCTGATACTGTCTCTGTCATAAAGGGCAGGATTGAAGCGATCATAGTTTATTCCGTTGTTTATGGTTATAACCTTATCATAACTAAACAGTCCCCTTATCTGTTTATTCATATCATCATGAAGGGTTATGATCGTCAACCCATAATTTTTTATCAGACGTTTTGCCTCATTGTATTCGAACCGTAACTTGCCTCTTCCATTGGGATCAAAATACTTCTTAGGCTCATTGTGCAAAGTATATATAAGTTTGACGTTCTTTAGTACCTTATCAGGCAATGCCATAAGATATCTTCCAAATCTTAAATGAACGTGTATAACATCGACCTTCTCGTTTATTATCATCCTTTTGAATGTAAGATATTTATCAAGCCTTCTATATACACGAACAAAGATATTGGAGGATGGATGATCATATGCTTTCATTCCGAGATAAACAACAGATATTCCGGCTTCCGATAAGATACGCTCGTTAGCCGATCCGAGCGGAGCACTCCACACCACTATCTTCATGTCTATCTTTTCTTTATCACAAAAAAGGGCATAATCCTTTACCAAGGTCTCTGCCCCTCCGTCTGCCATAGTCGGTATCAATTGAACAACTTTTACTCGTTCAGACATCTTATTCAAAATACTCTCTTATGCTTTGAGCCATGAAATCTATCATGGCATCGGTCATTCCCGGATATACCCCTACCCAGAATGTATCTCTCATGATCCTGTCAGTATTTTCAAGGCTTCCTACCACTCGGTAACCTTTCCCTGTCTTTCTCATCTCATCAAAGCACGGATGCTTGATCAGGTTGCCTGAAAAAAGCATACGCGTCTGAATGCCTTTATTCTCAAGAAATTTAACAAGATCGTTTCTGCTAACTCCTTCTTTAACAGTAATAAGGAAACCGAACCAGCTCGGTCGTGAATTCTCATTTGCTGAAGGAAGTATGAGCTTATCTTCCAGACCTTCAAGGCCTGCCTTTAATCTATTAAAGTTCTCTATACGTCTCTCTACGAATGTCGGGAATTTCTCAAGCTGTGCGCAACCAATAGCAGCCTGCATATCAGTTGCTTTAAGATTATAACCGAAATGCGAATATACATACTTGTGGTCATAACCTGCAGGAAGTTCTCCATACTGACCGTCATATCTGTGACCGCAGAAGTTATCCTTGCCCGAAGGACATACACAGTCTCTTCCCCAGTCTCTGAATGATCTTATGCACTTATTCAATAACGGATCATCTGTATATACTGCGCCTCCCTCTCCCATAGTCATATGATGAGGAGGATAGAAGCTTGATGTTCCTATATCTCCGACAGTTCCTGTAAAATACTCCTTGCCGTCTAGTACATATTTAGAGCCAAGTGCATCGCAGTTATCTTCGACAAGCCAAAGATCATTTTCATCACAAAAATCCTTCACGCTCTTAAGATCAAAAGGATTCCCAAGAGTGTGCGCTATCATTACAGCCTTTGTCTTATCTGAAAGGGCATCTTTAAGTTTTGTTACATCTATGTTGTACTGACCGATAGTCACATCTACGAATACCGGAACAGCCCCATATTGTATGATAGGAGTAACGGTTGTCGGAAATCCCGCTGCAACAGTAATGACCTCATCTCCTCTTTTGATCCTTCTATCTCCGAGAAGTGGCGATGTAAGAGCCATAAAAGCGATCAGATTTGCAGATGATCCCGAGTTTACAAGTGAGCAGAATCTTATTCCCAGATACTGAGCCAGCTTCTTTTCAAATTCATCAGTATATCTGCCTGAGGTAAGCCAGAATTCGAGAGCGCTGTCAACCAGATTGGCCATTTCATCTTTATCATAAACACGCGCGGCATATGTAATCCTGTCGCCAGGTTCAAAATCCTTTTTCTTATTATGAAATTTATCACAATACTCTTTTACAAGATTGAGTATCTGTTGTTTAGCTTCTTTTTCTGTTATATTTTCAAACATAACTCCATCCTCTTTTTGATTACATGGCTTTCTTCAAAACTCGAAAATCGGCGATCGCCTTAATTCCAATTTTGAATATCTTCTTTATATTGATACTGTTTTCCCCTGCCTGTCTTGGTTTGAATGAAATCGGCATAAAGCACATATTCTCATTGTAGTAAAGAAAATATGTTGTAAACATTATGTTTGGAATATTGAAATCTTTTGGCAGTCTATCCAGATATTTCTTAACAAGGTCGGCTTTCATAAGCCTGAACGGTGCATTTGCATCCTTAGCCTTTACGCCGAATACCATCCTTAACAATAAGCATACAACGTTCTCTACTCTTTTTCTGTTTTTGCCGTCGCCTCTTTCAAGTCGCTCACCTATTATGGCATCATACTCATCTTTCTTTTCCCAGAATGATTCAAACTCGTTAGGATCTGTCTGCCCATCGGAATCAGTCTGAAATATCAGATCCGCACCATTTTCTATCGCATAACGATATCCGTATATTAGTGTTGAACCATGTCCGCCGTTTTCCTTTGTCAACGGAGTTAGTAGCTCTCTGTCTTTTGCAAGCTCACATAAGAGTTCATATGTTTTGTCTTTCGAACCGTCGTTTATTATGACCAGCCGTGATTTTCCTTCTTCATTATACCTTTCCACAACAGGATACCAGTCATTGACACAATTAACTATATTCTTCTCTTCATTGTAAGCCGGGATTACAATGTATAATATATCCCCCATCTTTAAATGATCCTTTGTATTATTCTTTCGATCGTGTTCTTTCTAATCGTCTCAACTAAGTAGCATACCATAAACACAGCCACTGCCGCAAATATGGTATATGGTATCAATATAAGCGAGTTTTCATATTTCATCGCACATATTATATCATTCCACAAATAGTGCTGTATACATTGATTATCATGTAATAAGTATATACCGAATGTAGCAGGTGATATAAGATTTATGATGCGACTTGTATTAATATTCAATCTTAAGAAGCACAAAAATATCAGTACGCTTGAAACACACGTTGTTACATGATTCATTTCATAGAAATAATTATGATTGACCACTCCGAAAACTCTTTCTGTTATGTGATTGTAATCTGATACTGTAGCCAAAATAAATGCTATCAAAATAGCAGCGATAGCAAGTACCCAGATTTTGTGAGTCTTTATTTCACATAATAATCCATACTTTCTTATATACCCTCCTACCAGATACAGGAACATGAACCAGGTTATGTTGCCACCTTCCAGTGTATAGTTTGTAACTGTGGGAAGAATACTCCATATTACAAACATAATAATCAGCATTCTTCTATACACCTTTATATCTATCTTTTCTATCAGAATATTAATAAAAGGTGCAAGAATAAAAAGGATAAAGTATGTTGTTGCAAACCACCAGTGTACTGTTGTAACTGGGCAGAAACTCTTTAAGATCTCAAATCCCGAAAACCGAACTGTCCCCAATAGCAATCCCAGACCGTAGCATCCCAGTGAATAAAACAGAATCGTTCTCCAAAGTTCAAAAGCTCTTTTACAATAGCCTTCCTTCTTCAAACTCAGGAAATAACCTGATATCAGAACAAATATATTTACTCCAAGTTTTCCTCCCATCAATATAAACCTGATCCATAAATATTGAGTGGTAATCGTTTCGAATACAGAATCATGCCATTCAGTATGCAGTGATAGATGATGTAGTATGATCATAAATATGCTAATAATTCGTAACAACTCGATATTTGATTGTCTTACTTTATGTGTTGCTTGTTCCATATCAGTGTACATCTCTCATAAGGACAATATATCCATTTGTATAATCCAACACGGAGTAGTGATTGTTACTAATATATTCACCCAATGGAGTCTTCTTCATATAGTTATCTAAACTATCATTGATATAATTCATGTTTAGTATGATTTTAGTTGGCTGCAACTCCGGATTGCATGTCAGATAGTCCATAATCTTCTCACCGCTATCAATTCCAAGACCACCCTGCGGTGAAAAAGTACTGGGTCTTCCTTTCAGATTCAGATATCCCAAGGCGGAAATATCATAATCATCTATGATCAATGTAATATCTTCTGCTTTAATGTTTTCTTCCACACGATATAATCTGTAATACTTTTCATAATAGTCTTTTCCGACCTTAATACCTGCCAAACATCCGTCATTAACCATTATTCGTTCAGAAAATACCGTTCTTGTACCATAGTCCATGCAGGCTTCCTGTTCCCATACCGGTAATATATACATTACAATTGCGCATACTATCAGGACAGTACTGATCGCTGCTTTTTCCTTCATTATGCCGTCAGAATCAAATCCGGCCTCACTGATAATCATCACTAGAGCAACTGCACCAAAAACTGCTGGATACATTCCAGTTATATTGCTCTGGTTTGAGGCAACCATCATTGCTAGAATCGCAGTGCACGCAGGATACATAAATAGTTTTGCTATACACTTCAAGTCAGTATCTATCGCATCTTTTCTTTTCAGGTAATAACTCAGCGAAAAAACAGTGGGAATCATGAACATAGTCATCATGTATGGATAAGTAATACAATGCCAGGTTATCCCTCTTCTTTCTACTATACATTGCCCTACAAATGCGACAATAAGAATAGTCGAAACAACAGGTAGTTTTTTTAACACCTTGATCCGCGTGGCTACTTGAACGCATAACATGTATGCCAATCCCATTACTGCAAACTTAATCAAAGGATGAATAAGCTTGAATATAAATCTGGTATCTAGATTGTCATCCTTGAATACTTTCGGAAAAAAGAAAATAAACTCTCTGATTGATAAATTCGAAAAAATATACGCAAAGAAAACACCCGCACATATCATGCATGTCAGGATAAAATATATTATTGAAACAGGCTTCCTTTCATTTTTCCTGTCAATAAACAGCAGGATGAGTGTATACGTGATTGCAAGCAGGATTGCCGTCGGATACTCAAGCACACACGCTGAAACAGAGAGTCCGAGCAAAATAGCATACCTCTTATCACCCGTCAGATAATACCTATATGAATAAATAATCATAAGAGTCACAAACCATATGATAGCCTGTTTATAATTAAACGACTGAAAGTCTGGTATATACGTGAACAGAATAATACACGCACAAGCAACATATTTCTTATTAAATCGATCCTTAAATGTATTGTAGAAATATGTGCATATGAGAGTCTGGATAATCACCGATAGTATACGAAATACTAACAGAACGCTTTCTCTTCCACCAGTAAGCTTTTCAAAAATCCATATTACAGGAGCAACAAACACACCAGACAACTGTTGGTAATACCATATCTGCTTAAACATGATATTCCCCCTGCTTATCATATCTCCTACGGCAATAAAATGAGCCTCATCGCTATGAAGCCCGAGACTTATCTTATAAAAAGCAAATATTAAAAGTGCCACTGACACCATTATAGAGATATAACGCTTGTTCAACTAGAAATTAATCCTTTCTTCTTCAATCACCAACGGACGATTCATTATCCTCTGATTCATGCTGAGTATATACTCTCCGACCAGACCAATGAATATCAGCTGAACCGCACCCAAGAAGAATAAACCTATCGCTATTGACGCTGTTCCCATATTGTAATCATTCCAATTAATGATCTTTATAATAAAATAAAAGATAGCCGCGAGGAAACTTAATCCCGCAACAAAAAAGCCAAAGAAAGTTGCCAGCCTGAGTCCTACCTTAGTATATGAAGTAAAACTCAGCATGGCTGCATCATACAGTTTATAGAAATTATTGCTTGTCTTTCCTGCTCTCCGCTTCTGTTGTTCATAAGGAATCTCTTTTCTCTTCCAACCAAGTTCAGCAACGATACCTCTTAAAAACGGGGTCGGATCCTTTAAATCACGCAAAACCTCTATAAATTCCCTGTCATAAAGTCCAAATCCAGTAAAATGCTCTATCTGTTCCACTTCAGACATCTTTCTGATCATCTTATAATACACTGATCTGAGAAAATACATTAATTTATTTTCCCTGCTGGAAGTCTTTTTCCCTATTACAATCTTATAGCCATTCTCCCATTCTTTAACAAAATCAGCTATCATATCTACCGGATCCTGAAAATCCGCACATAAAAGTACTACACAATCTCCCGTAGTCTGAAGCAGGCCATAGTAAGGAGAATTGAACTGACCGAAATTCTTTGCGTTAAATATGGCTTTTATGCCTTTGTCTTCACTACACATGTTTCTAATCAATTCACGTGTCTTATCTGTTGAATCGTTGTCAATGAAAACCAGTTCATATTTATAATCTGGCAGTTTATCTGAAAACACCTTCCTGACTGCATCAGCCAATGGCAGAACGTTTTCTTCTTCATTATACGTAGGCACTAATATACTTACAGTCTTCATATTGTCCTATAACTCCATCAAATATTTATATAAAGAGCGATCAAGAAGCGGTTCCTGATCCTGATTGGGCTTTCCAAATTCGAGCTTGGGTGAAACAACTGTATCATCACGCAATACTATCTCATATAGTTCAGGTTCGCTGCTCTCCAATCTAATATCACGAATATCGCTTATGCAGTACAAACATTTTGCTTTTATTCCATATGCCTCAGCTATTTTAACAAAATCAGGAACAGTATATCCCTTTCCTGAAACAGTATAACTGTAGTTTTTATCAAAATACATCTCCTGGAAATGTCTTATCATACCAAGTGATTTATTATTGACAACAAAAATCTTTACAGGAATATTCTCTCTTACTAAAAACTGAAACTCCTGAATGTTCATCTGCAAACCGCCATCCCCTGCGAAGCATATTACTGGTTTATGAGTTGCATAATAAACTCCTATGGCAGCTGGCAGAGCATACCCCATTGCACCCATGCCACCTGAAAAGTAGAGTTTCTGTGATGGCTTTACTTTGAATGACTGTGCTGCCCATACCATATTCTGCCCTACATCTATAGTTACTCCAAACTCATCAGGAACCACGCGGCTGATCTCGTTTATAAATTTATTTGTTTCTTTTTCATCAATATACTTTACTTGCTTTTTAATTTCCTTACAAACGTCTATCCATTCATCGAATCTGTTCATTCCTAGGAAAGCTTTTCGCAGTACCGTTATAGCTTTATCGAGCGGCAGGACAAACTGCTTTTCATCTTCTCTGATCTTGTTATTGAGTTCATCACGATCAATATCAACTCTTATGATATCAGCATCAGGGGCAAATCTTTCCCTGTTAGCCCCAACCTGCCTAACATCTAGCCTGCTTCCTAAACATATGAGCAAATCACTCTTAGCAACAGTAAAATTCGCTGTCCTGTTGCCATACGCACCAACAAAACCATAATAAAGACCTTCTAATCCCTGACCCTCAGGTATCACATCTACCGCGAGCATACTTGATACAACAGGTATCGGACAGCTTCTTAAGATTCCTCTTAAGTTATCAATCTGTCCGCTTATCTTTATTCCATTTCCGATCAATAGACACGGGCGCTTTGTTGTGCTAAGTGCTCGTTCAAGCTCATCGGTAAAAGCTTTTTCAGCATCTTCATAACAGTCTGCTGTTTCCGTTTTATCCTCTTTTGTATCTGAAATAACAATATCAGATCTGAAGATATTCATAGGAACATCTATCACCACAGGGCCTTTTCTATCTTCGCACGCCATATCAAACGCATTATTCAGAATATTTACGATATCTTCTGGCTTATCAACGTAAAAGGCAGCTTTGGTAACACGCTTTACCATGCTCACTATATCCGTCTCTTGAAATCCCTTTTGTCTAATATTGCTACCTTGCTTGGATTCAAATGTATTGACCTGTCCCGTTATAAACACTGTAGGCACAGAATCATAATATGCATGACCAATTCCTGTGATAAGATTCGTTGCACCCGGTCCGCTTGTGGCAAATGCAACTCCTACCTTTCCACTGGCTTGAGCATAACCGCATGCTGCAAACGCAGCAGCCTGTTCGTGATATGTTATATGGGTATTTATCCTGTCTTCATATCTGGCGAGAGAATCCATCAGGTGAGTCACCATTCCGCCAGGATATCCGAAAACATCGGTGATTCCCTGTTCAATCATATATTCAACTATATAATCAGAAACTTTCAACGTTTTTTCCTCATCACTTTTCAAATATGTACATAACAGTCTTCCAGCCCCGATAGTTCAACTCTTTGCTATCTATAACTTCACAACCATGTTCCGGCATGAAATCATTATGGCAATCACCAAGAATATTGATATAACAGTATCTGCCTTGGGGCAAAGATTCAAAGCTTTCAGTAACAATAACATCCAACTTTTCATATTGATCCAAAGAACTTCTAACTCGATATTTAGGATCCCAATACTCCAGTAACTCTTTATACCCACCAATTCGACGCGATTCCTGAGCTATGCCATCATCGTAAAACATAGCTCTTTCTCCCACAAAAAGGATTGTGGCAGCATTATCTATAGCATATTCCACTCCTTCGCATATAAGAGGCTCTAACCCAAGTGCCTGTTTGTTATACACCATTGCATCCCCAACATTTTTTGTACCTGTGGTAATCATGGTTGTTTCGCCTATATTGACTGTATCAAAACATAGTTTTGATACAGGATCTAATGTAATATAGCAAGATATAAGCAATAAGAGTGCAATAACTCCAAAGCTTAATCCTACCATTATACGCCTCTTAGCAGAACCTGCCAGCCTGCATAATGTAAGTCCAGTCGTCAAGGTAATCCCTGCTGGAATTATTGCAGCATATCTGGGATGATTTGACGTTACAAAATAGCAACTAAATATCGTAAAGAGAATCATCGATAAAAACATGGGACATATATTTCTGATTATCTTTTTGCCCAAGAATACCAATCCTATAACAGCGAACAAAAACAAAAGCCAACTGAAATTCATCAGATATAGTACTTTCAGTTTCTCTAGTACATAGCCTTTCTGGAATCCAAAATCTTCCTGTGCTGTTCTTCCCACCGTCCATGCTCCAAGAATACGGTATAGTAGAAACCAAACAATTCCGACCAGCATCATATAATAGTATTTCGCCATTAATACTATATCTCTAAACTTATTACCGGCCAAATAGTCGGTTAGCAATACCCCCATGCACAATCCGAAATAAGCAACTATAGCCGGCTCTTTTGTGAATACAAAGAATATTGCACAAGCAAAATGAAATATCCAACTCTTTTTTATGGTGAAATAAACGAGCGGAAATAATAGACACATGAACATGAAGTCTGGAGAATAATAATTCACCATTCCAAGGCTGAATGGAGAAAATGCATATAAACAAGTTACGATAGTATATATACCATTATTCATGTTTGGAACAAGCTCTTTGATAATCTTGTAAAAATATATGATGCTAACAACGAGTAGCAAAATATTCATTACCAAAAAAGAAAAACCGGCATGTCCCAAAATAATATCTGCTGTTTTATAAAGAAATGCATAAGCCTGGCATAGATGTCCCACTATCCCAAGACTTGATAATGAAAAAACATTCACCGATTTCCCGATATTATAGTATATCCCACCGTCCCATTTGAATTGTCTCCAATTTTTATCATAACTGAGAATCACTATAGCAATGATAAGAATCATCAAAGAAGTATTATTCCGTATTTTGGTATATATATTTCCAAATACTGTAGAAATGCATAGATTTAGATATCTGCTAATTGTATAAACAGCATATAGCAACACTACCAAAAGAAAAAACATGGTTGTTTCAACAGCAACACCGCCAAGAACATCATATTTCCAAAACAGCTTTGAACCTTCTGATAAAAGAGCTAGGATAAACGGAATTGCTATAAAACATATAATGTTAATCTGATATAGATCGTTATCATCAATTCCAAATATCTCTCTGTATCTAATAAATCTAAGCAATGCCATATTGCCCAAAAGCCCAATGATCAGATAGCATGCCTTCCAAATATCTCCTCTGTAAAACTCAGTAGATAAACACTCCAAAACGAAGAAAAGCATCATCAGCAGCAGTCCATATATTCTTCTGTCAGAAATCAGCTTTTTCATTACATATACCTTGGATTAATATACTTTCAATTACCTTGTCGTGATTTTATTATTTTGATAATACTTCTAATTCTTTGAATTCCAAATACTCTGCTCAACATGTATAATGTTATTGCTTTTAATACCTCGTTACGAGGAACCTTCAAAAAAATCATTATATCTCGATATATTCCAGATTTAATTTCTTCTGATCCGATCTCTTTATACTGTCGTTCAACATTATCATTGACTACCTCTTGTGAAGAATAATCATAATTCCTATTACTTATTTCATCATCATCATTAAATAATATCTCTTCACAGTTCAAGCCACTACCATCATTTCCATAATTTCGAACCTTTGAACAAATGGGAAACAATGTATATTTCTTTTCAAAGAAATCTATAAGGCTGTATGCTAAATCATTTGCACTAATGGAGCCATCAGCTTTGACCATACATCCGCTGTAACATGAATAATTCTTTACAAATTCCGTATATATGAATGGATTATTCTTTCTCAATTTATTCATTGACGATACATCATTCCACAGGTCTGATAATCTACCGTCTTCTATCAGTTTCAATATACGATATTCTTTATCTATCCATCCACCATATCCCCACGCATTAAATAATGAATCAATTCTGACTATACCTGTACTGTCTCTCTCTTTTATTGGCCACATGTATCCGTCAACGACCTGAACATCCTCATCATCCTCGTATTTGCTAAGACAATAATTCATATAATCTAAGAAATCAGCTGAAAACACATTATCATCTTCTGAAAAGATAAAGTTCCGATATTCCTTTGATATCTTATGAAGCAAAAAAAGGAAATTATCGTGAGCTCCAAGGTTTTGATCTTGATAATATACTTGAACATTTCTAAATCCACTCAACCCACTGTTCAAATACTCAACAACTCTTTTATATCCCTCAATATACTTTTCGCTAGGCGGATAATCAACGCTTATGAATAGATCTGTTTCTTTAGCAAGATCATTTTGCGAAAGAGAGTTGACACACCTCATCAGGTGATCACATCTATTCAACGTAGGAATTATTATTGGTGCAAATTTTTTTTCAACATTCATATAGCAAACATCGTTAATCTACTAGGTAGCTTACCAAGGAATCTAAAATATATCCTATATTCCGGATTAATAGATTTTATAACTTCCGGAATGTCCAACAAATGATCAACATCAAGACCTAAAACAATAGCCAATTTCGTTTTCTGCTTTAGAAGAATTTCTGTAGACCCGATAAGAATATTCTTAACTGGTCCTTGTTGACATATCTTTATTATACTAACCCTTTTTCCTTTTAATATATTATCCAATCTATTTACTTGTATATTTATGCCTCCACCACCATGAACGATGTGACTAGAGGTATCAATACTATTATCAAACGTTAACACAGTTTGCTCGTTATAACACCCCATATTATATAATTCAGCATTTATTTTATTATTATCTATGTACCTGCTAAGCCTGTCATACGCATTGGGCTCCGGTTCGATCGCATATATATCTTTATAACAGCCATCTGATTCATGCAAAAACAGTCTTATCGTATCACCATCATATGCTCCGACATCCGCGTACGATTCATCATCAGAAATGCTAAACACTGAATTATTAAAATAGTTATTATCACATTTCTGAATAAAATGCACATCTTTATTGCAACGCGAGTTAATGTAAGCTACCAGATTTGCTTTGGACTCATCATCTTCAACTATATCAGCAATTCTCTGAAACCTATCTATATTCTCATTCAAAAACTCAAAACTAGTTATGTTGTCATGAGAACTGAAGGGATTACTAAACATATATACATTTTCTATATTTCCGTATTTTTGTTTTATCTCATCAGCATATTCATATCTCGAATGACCCATAACCAGGTTGATTCTTATATCGAGCAATCCTAAATCTTCAATAATCTGTACTCCATCGATAGACTTCTCATTTGGACTTTTAATATTTGTGAAAACATAATCGACTTTTATTCCCTCATTTCTTAAAAGTCTGATTACATTATTCGCAAGGTCTCCCATCCCCCAGACAACTACAGACAGGTTGCTTTTTTTTATATCCTCTAATTGCTCTGTGTCTTTGTCTTTTCCATTCGTAACGATGTATTTTAATATATCCACTCTATCACCTATCATTCTGCTCGAGATATAATTAATTCTTTCATATATAGTTTATTATACTCTTTTACTGTTAATTCATCAGATAGCACTTCATTATTACACCATTTGATTATTGCTGACGGAAGATCAATTCCAGCACAATGACTAAACGGATATCCCCCGCCGAATCTCGCATTCATCTCTAACAGATAAGTTTTCTCCCCAGAAATAATCACATCAACATCCATATTACCGATATGTCTTAAACCTTCTGCAATACGTTTTGCCAATTCTTCGCAGTATGGATTTCGTTCTACTATTGCGCTATCTGTTTCTCCTGATCGCATTGCGATTTTTTTTCTGATCACGCAAGTCTGATAATCCCCTTTTAGATCATTTATAATATCCAATCCATACTCTTGCCCCTGTATTTTCTCTTGATATATGACAGATTCTTCCAACCTGATACCAGTTTCATATTTCAAATACGTAGTTTCTATTTCTCGCTTGCAGATATTTGTTAATGCCCTAAGTTCCAGTTCATCATATGCGTAATGTACACCAATAGACCCCATACCCCACCGAGGTTTAACAACTATAGGATAATTAATCTGTTTAAGATCAATACAGTTAATCACCTGATCTATGTTCAAACAACTCCATGGTGTTTCTATACTGTTTTGTTTGCAAAAATTATATGTTTTCCATTTGTCGTTACATATCGAAACAACTTTCTCATCAGAGACAATGACTCTTATATTATTACGCTCAAATATATGTCGGTTATGCGCCAATACAGTCAAGTCGATATCAAACAAAGATATTATCATCTCTATGTTTTGGGAAATACAAAAACTCAATAAAAAGGGAATGTATTCCTCATCATATATATTGGGAGTTTTAATAAACCTATCTCCATGAACAACCGCAGATGCTATAGGAGAACTGTTACCAACATATACAAGTCCATTTCCATTTAACGACTTTTTAAAGTATTCAACTAAGTAGCCTCTCCTACCTGCTGAGGTTATCAGAATATTCATCTCTATGTAATGTCCTTAAAATTCTTCATCTTACAATTAAGTCGCATATTATATCCACAACATCCAGCGATAAATCCGGGTATATCGGTAACGTCAACACTTGCTGTGCAGTCTTTTCTGCAATAGGGCAACTCACGTCCGAATATAACTCCTTATAACAGTCATATTGCGTAACCAGTGGATAAAAATACTTTCGGGTATAGATTCCATTGCAAGCCAACGCATCATAGAGATCATCCCTGGAGATGCCATATATACTCTCTTCCACCATAATAGGGAAATATGCATAATTATGTGTGACATTTTCTTGTGGTAACCAAGTTCTGATTCCCTGAACATCACTTAATCTCTCTATATATCTATTGGCAATCTTTTTTCGTTCTCTTATAGCCTCATCTATATATTTAAGGTTACACAAACCCATGGCTGCTTGAAACTCATTCATCTTGGCATTGGCTCCGATAGCTTCAACTGTTTCAGAATTCTTAATGCCAAAATTCTTAAGATTATATAGTGTTTTTCCTAACTTCTCATCAGTATAACTTACACATCCGCCTTCTATGCTATTATATACTTTTGTAGCATGAAAACTGAATACAGATGCATCACCAAAGTTGCCCACTCCTACCCCATTTAATCTTTCTCCAAAGGTATGGGCTGCATCATATATAACTTTCAAACCATGTGCTTTAGCTATATTCTCTATGGCTTCAGTATCACAGATATTTCCATATACATGTACCGGAACTATAGCGCATGTTTTGGGGGTTATGAGTTCTTCAATCCTATCAGGATCAATAGTGTAGTCATCCTCTTTAATATCGCAAAACACCGGTTTAAGTCCGTTTCTTACTATTGCATGTGTTGTTGAAGCAAAAGTAAAAGGAGTAGTAATTACTTCTCCTTCCAAGTCAAAAGCCTGAAGCGTCATTTCAAGAGCCATGTGACCATTAACCATCAGTTCAACATATGGCACATCTAAATAATTCTCCAATTCTAATTGAAGCTTTCTATGCTTTTCTCCCATATTAGTAAGCCAATGATTGTCCCAAATGCTTCTGATTTCCTCTATATATTCCTCCAATGGAGGTAATGTAGCTCTTGTTACAAGTATCTTGTTATCTATGTCCATATTCTCCAACTCAAACTTCAATTCACTTCTTTATTTGGATTTTTCTACAAAATGTTTAATGCCTCGGACTATACCTTTGGGCACCCATAAAGCATAATAAAGAGCCGGGAAGTTAACTTTTAAACTCTTATCATCCTGTCGTCTCATTTCATCCAAATTTCTGATCTGTGAGCTTATCCCTTCTATGTTGTCGACTATACTAACGTTTATATCTATATATTTCAAAGTTCTCTTATCATGTACTATACGCATCAAGAAGTCATAATCAGCAGTAATCGTATACTCAGTATTAAACCCGTACTCTTGCACGACATCCCTGCGTGTAAATATGGATTGATGAGACATCATCTTACCTTGAGCCAATAAAAACATTGGTGTGTATCTATTTCCATACTTTTCCAATATTCTTCCACTCTTTTTGATACGTATCACATTTCCATAAACAAGGTCGCTCCTCCCATCCAAGCTATCTGCTACATCAGAGATAACGTTCTTATCTGCAAAAACATCACCGCTGTTCATATATATGATATATTCGCCCGTTGCCATTGTTGCTGCTTTATTCATTGCATCATATAAACCGTTGTCCGGCTCTGATACCAATAATATTCTGTTTCCTGTATCTATACTTCGAATAATATCCAAAGTATTATCCTTCGAAGCACCATCAACAACTATATATTCTATTTCTTTATATGTCTGTTCCAGGACAGATCTGACTGTTTTTTCTATGGTATCCTGCGAATTGTAACATACCGTTACTACAGTTATTTTGATCATACGACCATGATCCTCACTTATATATTCTATTACCTACCGGTAAGAAGATAAAACACGTGATATAATCCAACAAATAAACGAGGAAATGTCATATAGAGAAATATACACATCTTCATATATGGCTGTGTCTGTTTATCCTGTCTAATATATGACCAATGCTTTTTCAGATCACCTCTTAGTTTTTCTCCCACATCAGTCTCATACTTACCTTTACGCCCCATTGCCGTTGCAACAGCCATCTGAAATCCTGCGAAATATCCACATATTCTTTCCTTGCTTATGAACTCATTATCCAGATATCTGTCTCTGAGACTAATATAGTTATTCAAAGAAGTCGCATGCCTATATGTATATTTCGAATGAGATATACTGCTACTGTTATGATAATAGTAATATGTTATGTTGGGAATGATGACCACACATTCAGAATTATCAAACATATGGAGAGCTGCTGTAATGTCCTCGCCTATCAAGCCATCCTTAATAAATTCGTAATCTTTTATAATATCTCTTTTTATCAGTCTCGCAACATATGTTCCAAGAAGGGTTCCGAACTCAAAAAATGCATTATAGATTTCATCCTTGCCTTTAAGATATACGATTTCTTTAGCAAATACAGAACCTTGCCAAATCTTATTCTCATTAAATCTGACAAATTGAGAACACACAATATCCGCATCTGTTTCTAATGCTATACTCACCATAACATTAAGTGCATTATTTGCAATATAGTCATCCGAATCGACATATACCAGATAATCCCCCAATGCTTCTCTGGTTCCGGTCTTTCTGGCTATATCGGGGCCTAAATTCTCCTGCTTGAAGTATCTGAATCTATCATCTTCTTCGCAGTATAATCTACAAATCTCTGCAGATAAATCTGTTGAACCGTCATCGACCAATAACACCTCAAAGTTCTCATATGTCTGAGTCTTCACAGATGACAAACATCTGTCGAGATATTTTTCAACGTTATAAATGGGAATAACAACAGATATTAGAGGTTTTTCACTCATCATCAAAATTAATACGTCTTTCTTCAACAACAACCGGACGATTTATCACTCTTGTATTGATATTTAAAATATATTCACCCAGTAGTCCTATAAAGAACAACTGAAGAGACCCTAGGAAAAATATACCTATAACCATCGGAGCATTACCCGGATTAAAACTATACCAGTTGACCAATTTTAAAACAAGATAGACTATCGCAACTACCAAACTCACGCCGGATGCTAAGAATCCTAAAAGTGTTGCCAGCCTTAACCCGACTTTGGTGTAAGATGTGAAACTCAACATAGCCGCATCATAAAGAGAATAAAAATTATTATGGGTCTTACCTGCTTTCCTTTTGGCCTGCTCATACTCTATCTCAATCATATTGAATCCACTGCCATATTCAGCAACTATTCCACGAAGAAACGGTATTGGATCGTTTAATTCTCTTAATAAAGCTATAAATGTCTTGTCATATAAGCCAAATCCGGTAAAATGCTCAATCAACTTAACATCTGACATATTTCTGATAATACGATAATAACAAGATCTTAAGAAGTAAATTATTGGATTTTCCTTACTTGAGGTTTTAATACCACTTACTATCTTATGGCCTTTCTCCCACTCTTCGACAAATCTCGGAATCAATTCCACCGGATCCTGAAAATCACAGCATAAACTTATAACACAATCGCCCGTTGTCTGGCACATGCCATGAAACGGACTGTTGAATTGTCCAAAATTCGTTACATTAAAAATTGCTTTAATCTTCTTATTTTCGGCGCATATTTTCTCTAAAACGTCTCTAGTACCGTCTGTTGAACAATTGTCAATGAAAAGAAGTTCATAATCATAAGATGACAACGCTTCGTTCAATACATTTATTATTGACTTACTCATTAATTCCACGTTTTCAACTTCATTGAAACAGGGAACCATAATGCTTAGTTTTTTCATAATTTCTCCATAATATAACAGAGTAGAATACCATAAGATATTCTACTCTATATAGATTATTACGTCAAACATCCAAGGCGATTGTTAAGTTATGATTTGTGAGTAAACCTCGCGTAGATCTTTTTCTCGTATTAATGGTAGAGTCTTGAAATCTTTCAGTATCTTTGTTAATTCCACTACCTTGGGATCATTTCCAATATTTGGAGCACCTGCACACACTATTCTAAATATCGTAATTTAATATGGTTTCCAACTCACAATTCGCAATATTATCCCATGAATAATGAGATCTAACATACTCTTCTCCGGCAATTCCCAACTCCTTGCATTTCTTATCATCGTTGAGTAATTTAATCACATTTTCAGACATAGCATCAACGTCCTTAAGGTCACATAACACTATGCCTTCCTTAAAAAGAACAGAAAAAACCGGCAGATTATATGCCACTACAGGTGTACCACAAGCCAATGCCTCAGCAACCGCAATCCCCCAACCTTCTTCGTGGCTGGTAAAAACGAAGAGTTTGGCTTTCTTTATCAGTGAAAAACCAACTTTTGTCTCAACAAACCCAAGTAAATCTATATTTTTTTCAAGTCCAATATCATTAATCCGTTTTTTAAGCGCGAATACCATATCTTCTTTGCCTTTACCTATGATACCCAATCTTGCATTAGGAAAAGCTTTGACCACTTTTGACCATATCTCCAGCAATTCCATCACTCCTTTGCTTGGACTTAGTCTAGCCATAAAAACTGCATCATACTGCTCAGATTCCATATTGGAACTATCGATAAGCTTCAAATCAACCGCATTATCTATGCGTCTGAACTTATCCATGGGGTATTTTCTTCTTTTAAACTCGTCCATGACTTGCGGACTTATGACAAAATATAAATCAGAATATTTAACCCCTTTTCTTATTCCCCATGCCTGTTGATAGCAAGACAGAAAATTCACAATCATATTTCCAGGTCTTTTATAAAATGTCTCATTAATGTGATGAGTCAAAAGAACCCATTTGACTTCTTTATGCTTTTTACAATGCACAGCAGGAATAACATCCGGCATTATATCTGATGAAGAATAGATAATATCTCCATCCTGTACATATTTATCCAAAAGATTATTAAGATTCTTTGTTCTCACGGCATACGAACTAATTATCCCTGTATTCTCAGAAACTCCTAAATCCGTAACATGCGTCTCAATACTTTCCACTTCAGATAACAGGATATCCATAAAACTTTGAGGTGCATATACAACAAGATGGCAATCAGAATGTGTCAACCAGCGCTTGACAATTTCAATAACTCTTCTATCGCCGCCACTCATGCCGCTCTTCCAGAAACAGTTGACCAAAATATGTATTGTAGTAATATCTTTGCTCATTTAACATCTTCCTCATAAGAAAGGATCATAGTTCTTCTTTAGGTGTGAAACCACCGTTTTTGATTCCCCATATTAACCACCACAGGTCAGATGATCTGTGTTTAGCTATAATATAACACCACTCTGCTAGTCCTATAGGTAGTATTTGAAATAGCTTTCTAAAGATTTTTTCCTTCGTTCCCAAAGGTGGTGCAGGCGTAATTGGTTCCATGCCTCTCCATGGAGATCTGTCACAATATTCCCACCACATGTCATGCATTCTGTCTAGAGTATCATATTCGCACGGGCGATATAAAAATGTCCTTGCGATATGGATTATCTCCGGATTAGAATACGCATCTTTCAACTCATCATCAGAAATAATCGGCGCATTATTAAATAGGTGCTTATTTCTATCCGAAAAATAATATGTCATACCATACACATTATATTTAAGCGGTAATTGAGTATATTCTCCCGAAAACTTAGCACAGAGAATTCCCTGATCCTTGCTTCCATACACATCTCCGTATCTCTTTACATGCTCAATAATACGCTTTTCGCAGTTATGCCTTCTCCACTCCGGAAGATTGAAATACACCATCTCGGCTATACAATACTTTGCCCCCTTCGGATATCTAGGAAAATGCATATTCTCACTCCAGTTCATTGCAAAAGGCATACCTTGAAAATCAAAATCAACCAAACCTCTCAGCGAACCGGTAACAAGCGTATCAGCCCCGATATGAATAATTCTATCCACATCGGTACCTTCAAAATAACGATTTAGCAGCAACTTGTAATACGTAACCCAGGAACCTCTATGCGTCGGAACATCCCATGATCGGACCTCATCTTCGCATGGTTTGGCATCAAGAAAAGTCAAAAATACATGTTCCTCTGCTTTTTGATCTGATATTGCTTTACACCACTTTTCTCGATTTTCTTCATCCATATCAGGCGTAAGGAGATATACATAATAATCTATATCTTTGTCAACATGCATTAGCAGGGATGTAAAAGACACCCCTGCCATAAAAGCAAAATTATTATCGCATTGATACAAAATGTTTACTCTCTTATTCATACAAAACTTATCAACTATTTACCTTTACAGGAAATCTGATTATCCAAGGCGTGTATTTTTTCACAATCAAACTGATGCCATAACAAATACCGATACATATCATACTCTGTATTATACTACCAATTCCATTAAACTTAGAATTCAAATTTATACTCATCAATCCAAAACCCAAATTCAAAAATCTGTTTACAAAAAAATGTGCCATCATTATAATAAGAGTCTCCTGTCCCAAAAACGCAAAAACATTAACTGTAGTAAACTTACATATGATAAGTGATATCAGTATAACCACAAAACTACCTGATATTGCTCCGATATAGTAAAAGATCAAACTACCGCCATACATACCAACTGCCAGGTCAACCTTATCATTATTGGTTAAAGTATATATGCTGATCGCTCCTAAGATAAACAATATTGCTAGTAACATAAGAGCAGAGACATCTTTCACTCTTTCATGTAAATAGTTGATAATCATTCCTATCATAAAGAATGCAATAGCCCCGCCTACAATATTTAAATACAATGGCAAAGTAATCTGTTTGAAAAATGCAATATTACCAACAATCAAAAATATAATTAAAGCATATAATAAATTTTTAAATCTAATAAAGCCACTAAGTATTTCCAATTCAAACAATACCGCTAAAAACCATATCACACCTATACCATAATCAACTCGAGAATAGCCAAATAGGTGTATCAATATCGTCCTATACAAAATCGTCGGATTTCCAACTCTAATCGAATCTACAGCAGCTATAATAACTATACATAATCCAAATGTGAAATATGGCCATAACAGACTACCTGCTTTGTGTTTAAAATACTGCTTAAATGAAGCTATTTTTTTTCCATATTCCAAATATCCGGATAACACAAAAAATAGAGGCATATGAAATGAGAATATCCACTTTACCAACAAAGGCAGATATCCTCCACATAAATGTCCCAAAACTACCAATATTATTCCTATTCCTTTAGCAGTATCCAACCACAATTCTCGGGATTGTTTATCGTAGTTTGCGTTTTTCATATACAATTCCACTACAGACAAATAATTGACATATTTGTACTATCTTTATTTCAACTGGGAGAAAACTACAGAAATTCTCTTTACATCTTCCTCTTCAATATACGCACTCATCGGCAATGATAAACATCTCTGACATATACTAGTTGTATTAGCATAGTCATCCATCCCAACTCCCAATATTTCAAATGCCTTCTGCATATGCATAGGTTTTTTATAATATATCATTGATGGAATACAATTCTCCTTCAGTTTACTCATAGCATCATTTCTGAGTTCTCCTGATTCTAATAGAATAGTGTATTGTGCCCAACTGCTTGTATGCCCTTGCTTTATTGTTGGAAGAACTATTCTATCATCTTGTGGCATATACTTCATATACATATCCGCAACTCGATTGCACTTATCTATTTCTTCATCAAAAAACTTTAGTTTCTCGAGCAGAATAGCCGCTTGTATTGTATCCAGGCGTGAATTCATCCCAATCCTTATATTATCATATTTATCAGCGCCCTTACCATGTACCTTAAGCGATCTGATTATTTCTGCCCATTCATCATTATCAGTGAAAACGGCACCGCCATCTCCATAGCATCCTAATGGTTTTGCCGGGAAGAATGAAGTCGTTGAAATGTCTCCAAAACTACACGCCTTCTTACTCCCGATTGACCCGCCAAATCCTTGTGCGCCATCCTCAAGGACATACATATGGTATTTATCAGCAATCTTTCTTATCTCAGGATGATTTGCTGGATCTCCAAATAAATCAACAGCAACAATTGCTTTCATATTCAAATTTGTATTGTTTATCACCCATTCAATCTGTCTCTGCAATGAATTAGGACAAATATTAAATGTATCTTCTTCTACATCAACAAATACCGGTGTTGCTCCGATTGCGGACACAATTTCTCCACTTGAGAAGAAAGTAAAATCTGGAACAAACACGGCATCTCCAACCCCAATATTCCATGCCATCAAAGCTAATTGAAGAGCATCTGTTCCGTTCGCGCAGGAAATACAATTCTTTACTCCAACGTAATCTGATAACTCTTTTTCTAATTCTTTGACCTCTGCACCGCCAATAAATGCCGTCATCTCCATTACTCTTGAAATCGCAGAATCAATCGATGTCTTATGTTTATCATACTGTGTTCTTAAATCTCTAAATTGCATATATACCTCACATTCGATGCTTGTCTATTTTATCCCCAATTCCTGCTTTGTTCTCTCAACAGCCTTTCCATTAACTATCTCATATATCTTATTACAATTACGTATCGTAGTAAGTCTATGCGCTATTATAATAAGTGTAACACTACCCATCAGGCTTTCTATGGATTCCATAACTGTCGCTTCAGTATCATTATCCAACGCAGATGTAGCTTCATCAAGTATGAGTATAGATGGTTTATTATATAATGCCCTTGCAATTGCAATTCTCTGCCTTTGTCCGCCAGAAAACTTTATCCCCCTCTCACCAACCATAGCATCTAATTTACCATCTAGTTTTTCTACGAAACTCTTCATTTTTGCTTTCTCAAGAACGGACCACACAGTTTCATCATCTATTTCATTTTTTGCTAATCCAAACCCAATGTTTTCCCTAACTGTACCATCAACTAAAAAAACTGACTGTGGAACATATCCAATATTATGTGACCACGATATTGGTATAGTTCGAATATCTATTTCATCCATAAATACTCCACCGCTCTCTGGCGTTAAAAGACCCAAGATTATGTCGGCCAGAGTACTTTTCCCTGCACCAGATTCACCAATCAAACCAACAGCCTCACCTTTTTTTATACTCAATGTTAGATCATCTATTATAGGTTGAACATCTGCTCTATACCTATATATCACTCTCCTAATCTTTAATTCGTTTTTAAAAACCTTCTTTTCTTCTTTCTGCTCTCCACTTACCGATTGTATTTCAGCAACATAATTCTCTGCCTCCTTAATAGCATCATATCCTGAATACAATGCAGTCTGCGAAAACATTAATTGATTAAATTGTGCAGCATACTTACTAATTGAAGGCAAAACACGGTAAGCCGCCATTGCAAATGCAGCTAATCTTGATACATATTCTGTCATATCTGTCCCCCACCTCATACGAAATGCCACAATTAACACGATGCTACCTACGAATAAAACTTCTATAATCCTCTCCGGAAGCATATTATAGAATCCAAATAACTTATCCCCCTTTGCTCTATCCTCATATGTCCTTTTATATGAATCTACAAAATGTTTTCGCCTCCTAGTAACAGAAATATCTTTGATTCCAGCAAGCGCTTGCATCAACTCTTTACCATTCTCATAATATGCAGCAAACCTTCTCTCTCCCACAGTAGAGACCCTATTCTTTAGCCCAATGGTCACAATAAATATACATACCACTGTAGTCATCATAGCTCCAACTGCCATTACAGGATCCACATAGGATATATAAATTCCTATTGCAAATATTGTCATACTTTCTGCCAAAATTGTCATAAATCCATTCAATACATTATATATTGCATTTGTATCGCCTTGTATTCTTGCAGAAAGATATCCTGTGTTATTATCCAAAAAGAACACATAGGGTCGATCCATATACGATTTAAGCAAATTTGTTGATAATTCTTTTTGAATGTCCACCCCAAAAGAAATTTGGTATTGTCTTGCCATTAGTAGTGCTAGATTTTTTACGATATAAACGGTTACTAACACAATGGCCAAGAAAAGGACCAATTCATACTTTCCCTGTATATGAAAAACACGTAATAACAAACTCAGTTTGGGGTTTAAAAGTAATCTATCAGCATCAAGAACAACATAAATAAATGGAACAACTAGCGCAACACTAAGTACTTCTAGAAGTGAAGATAATACTATGACCAAAAAAAGTGCCGGTATTCTTTTTCGAAATAAAACCGGAGTAATATCTAATACGCAACAAAACATTTTGTATATAGTATTTATTTTCTTTAACATATATTTTGTAACCTTCTATAAAATTTACAAACACCTTTTACTATTCAGCTAACCTTTTCCATCTATAATAGTATTTTTCAAATACGGGTTCAGAAGTTATCTGATAAAAAATTAAGCAAAATGCAACATGTATTGCATGATAATGCGCAACAACGTGAGGCTTCTTGCGGTGCCATACAATATGACCTAAATCATATGATGAAACACCATCTAAATCAAAAAAAGGTAAAAGTACCTTCAAAGAATCAATACACATATTAAAAGCCTTATCTGCTTGCCTTTTAGATGCTCCTTCCTTACCGAGAACAGCCCAATCAAATAATCCTATGGTAGCATACATAAATCCATTCAGTGTATAACTCGGTGGCATACATGGGTACTCCTCATAGGTAATATATTTTTCCAAACCAGAATCCAAACTAGACAAATCTGACTTTACGCCCCCATTTTTTATTGGAATTCCCATAAACTCAATTACTTTTTCGCTTGCTTCCGCCCAAATATCTTCCTTTGTAAGATTATATGCTCTAGCATATACAGACAGAGCATGTCCCTGAGCCATTCCTGAAACCCATCCTGATTTCATATAATGCTCACTATCCAGATAGTATGGATAATTATAATAGTACCTTAATCCTCCATCTTCTTGTTGAAGATACAATAGATTCCTTGCTGCATAAAGGAAATCTTCCTCGCTCATACTATTACGAAGATATTGTCCATAAATAGCTAGTGCATACTCTGCAGCAGTAACTGGATTATAAACCCAAACACCCTCATTAAAAGTCTTTATTCTTCCTAATTCATCTAGTATCATTCTATCTGAAGATAAAAAATCTCCATATAGATTTCCAAAATTCATAAAATCTCCATCAGCAGAGTACCCAGTCGGGTTAAGAAAATGTTTATACGAAATATTGCTTTTTTTATTTTCTTTCAATATTATTGCTCGTCTCAATATATTCTCAAAAAATCGCATTATTGCACTCTCATATTTCTATATAGATAACCTAGCCTCATATTATTCATCTAAAAGATGAATAATATGAGGATTTATTTCATCGCTACTACTTTGATAATGGCGCTCAATGATCCTCTTCATTTGTTCTTTAAAATCAACCGATGAAAAAACTACATGTTCTTGAGGTTCTTCTTCCTCTACCTCATATTCATCAATAAGTAAAAAACCATCTTTACATTTAACCAGTAATTTCTTATTAGGAAAAACCTTAACTACTTCACCATTTTCTTTTGATTCATAAATCCCACATACATTTATGGGTGTTGCACGCCAAAATATAATTCTCTTTTCATTCATTCGCGAAAATGCACCCGGATATGGTTTGCTTAGCGCCCTTATAAAGTTATATATCTCATAATTCTCTCTATTCCAATCTATTTCTCCATCATCAGCAATTCTTTTAGGGAGATAAAACGCTTTCCCCGTCTGGTTTTCACCCTTTTTTTCACATATATTACTTTCTAGCAAACAATTAATCATCTGCGCTACAAGAAGAGCACATTTAATATACGAAGTTTCTATCGTATCTGTATCTGTATATTCAAAAGTATCAGAATTAATTATTCTACCAGAATCCGCTCCCACGTCTATCCAAAAAATTGAAACAGAAAAAGATCTGCATCCCATTATTAGAGACCAGTTTTGTGGGCTTCGTCCTCTCCCTTGCGTAATGCCCCATGGTGAACCATGTACACCAACAGCGCCGATATTACACTTTTCTATTAACCACTTAGGGATTATTCTTTGCCATCCAAGAACCAGAAGCAAATCAACATCTAAATCTTCAATCTTTTTTCTATCATCTTCACTATTAAAACTATAACTATTCACTTGTATACAGTTAATGCCTCTAATTCTACAATAGTACGAATAATCATAATACTCATTTACACTCTTTCCTGACTCAGGCGTAAGTGTAATTATTCCACTTATGAATTCGTGATTTATTGCATCTATTTCCAAATATGCATTAACTACTGCCGCCAAAATATATACTTGCACGTAATAACTCCTTGATTAATATTGGAAAACCTAATTATCCATTTATCTCTGGATAATACTCCATAAGTGCACTCATTCTATATGAACTACCTTTACTGACAAATTCTTTTAAAATATCCTTCCTACTCAGTTCATTTTTATGATACCAAAACGGATGCGTGAGCAATTGTATCCTTGAATAGAGATTAGATTTAACTACATCTTCTATATTCTCTTTCCATTTCATCCGAGAGTCAGATAAATATTTATATTTTTGAAAAAATATATCTGAGTATACATTTATCATCCCAGGTATAGCCAAATTCATTTTCAAAAACCTTTGCGATGGTTCATGCATTGAAACCATCTTTACCTCAGATCCGATAGTATATTCTAACATACTAGCTTCCCTCTTTATTAGTTCTATGTACTCTTCTCGCGTAAGATCAGATTCTCCATAATAAACTGTTTCATCAAAGTGCAATCCTATCGAATGGCCAAATTGTCTAATATTATTTATAATCTCACATCCTCTTTTGGAAAATGAATTATAGTAATTTCCTGTTAGCATAAAGAAATATACAGAACTGATACCATTATCCTTTTCAATAGCGGCCATTTCCTCTGCTTTATCCAGTGAAAAATCAACGTCATGTCTTAGTACACAGATTTTCTTTCCACTCTCGCATTCATCATCATTATAATCTCCATATATTTCATATCCATTCTTACGCAATAAACTCAAAAAAGAAATATATCCTTCATATGTAAATTCCATAATGCCTTTTCCTTCCTAAGTACACAAATAAATGATCTATTTTTTTTTCTCACTATATAGTCTTTCATATTCTTTATACAATACTGAATCAGGCGAGATGCAAAGTGCTGAAAAACCATATTTATCTATAAGGCGAACAACACAGGATGTAACCGTTTCCTTGGTGTTCCCCCACCCCCAAATATAATCGACTTCATTTGGATGAACAAGATAAGAATCGGGAGAATGTCCATCTATCATATCCAAAATTCGTTTTGCCACATGTGTGGAAATACAGTAATTCTTTACATACTCAAATTCTAGTTTCCCTATTCTCTCCCTTGCTGCAGAATCATTAATCAGCCATATGAGTTTTTCCTTTAATTGATCCGGTCTGCAATATACTGTAGGTGGAAGTGGTTCTGGAATCCATTTTCTATAATAATCTGCAAAAAAACCACATGTAATTACCGGAACACTATTTATTGATGCTTCAGTATCTAAGCCAGCCATGGGGGTATCAGAATACAACTCGTCCACAACAATATCGGCTCTTCTTAGTACATTAAGCACTTCAGAATGAGGCAAATCTTTCACCTCAATATATTCTATATCAAATCCTTCCTCAACTAATTCCTTTATTATTCTACGAATAACTGATGTTCCCTTCATTTCCATGTTGGATGGGGCATGTAATACTACCGGCCTACTATTTATAGTCACTTTTTGTTTTCTCACCAAGTCACTTTCATCTATCGGTATTCGCATACAATTAGTACTGTAATACGGCTTAGTATGAAAGTGAGCAGAAGCAGGGTTATCTATCAAAATAAAGTATTTTTCTAACATTCTAATATGTTTTGATTTTTCTTTAACGGCGGAATATATAGAATCTATATCCATAGAATTCGCTCCCCAGCCACAATATGCAGGTCTAGAATCAGATCCGCACAGTAGCATCACCATCTTCTTATTCATTGCTTTTAACACAGCGAACTCAACTTTTGTTACCTTACTCAATAATGCACTATAATCAAATATACCTTGGCCAAATATATAGATAAAAACATCGTAATTAGCTAAAACATATATAAAAATGATAACCGTATCTATTGCCTTTAATATTTCATAAACCCCCACAAAGAACGTATTATTTGTGTTTGTCCTTTTTTTTGCATGTCGTTTATATAGTTTTAACCCCCAAAAACTATTTGTTTCTCCATGAGATGATCCAAATTTATAATCCATTAAACAAAAAAAGTCGCTTCTAAAACCCAGTTCCCTATATGCATTGTTTAATCGTTCCATCATTCCGGCAATCTCCCTAGGTCCCAGGAAAACTGACAAATTTTTCTTTAATCTTTTTTCCTTTATTTTCCTCCGAATAGTACGAATCATACTAAAAGTTAGTTCCTCTCTACATCATTTTTGCTAATGTCGTAATTCTAGTGCTACATCAATCATAGACAAGTCATCTGGTTTTGGTTATAATAGATTTACTCATAATAATATGAATGTCTATACATTTTTATCAAAATCCACTCATATCTTTTACATTATTTTTCATGAAAAATTCATCAATATATGTTTCACTCAATCCTCTAACAATAAACCCTGATTTATATTCAAAGTCACATTTAATCTCTTCCCCTAAAACTCTCTCTTTAATAAATATCTCTGGTTCATTATAACCAACTAGTGCACGTAATGAAGATGTTCCGGATATTCTAGGATTGATTTCGAATACGTATACACTATTCTTGTGAATTCTGCACTGTATGTTAATAGATGCCGTTGCTCCTAAGGATTCCGCAATCCTTCTAGCTGGAGCAGTGACTTCTTCGAATCTTCCTATTTCTCCTTGAGAAACTCCACTGCTTATAGCAAGGATATCTCCTAATTCTTTATGATCTGTTTGATTAGTAATTCTTGTTTTGTGAGAAAGACCAGATAAAATACTCTTTTTTACTGCAATAGAATTAATATATTTTCCATCTTTATTGCAAATAACACCTGCTGTATATTCCGTGTCCGCGCAACCAACATATTCTTGTACAATAAATTTGTCGTATATTCCCAAAAGATATTCTCCAAACATTTGAAGTTCTTTAGAATTCTGAATAATGAATGAATTTATCGAACCACCACCACCAATTGAAGGTTTTAAAACAACTGGGAAATAATCGATTTTTATCAAATCTTCTTTTGAACAAATCTCCCAATACTTTTGCGTTGGAAATCCGTTTTGCTTTAGAAATTCCATTGTCTTTGTTTTATCCATGCAGACGTCAATCACATGCTTCGGATTAAGCGGGACAATTATTCCATTATCCTCAAAAATCTTTCTATTATTACTAATAACCTTCAACTCGGGTTCTGATCCATGAAACAATATTTTTACATCATTTTGTTTACATATCTTTATTATGACGTCGACATAATTACGTGCATACGCAGGAGGAACAACATATGCCTTGTCTGCCATTTTAAGCCCTCTACTTATTATGTTCATATCGCATCCTATTACTCTTAACGATAAATTTGACATGGCAAGGCATTTCATTATTTGTTCTCCAACACCGCCACCACCGACACCTGTTACCATTACGTTTATTGGCTTCATTTGTCTTTTCTCCTTAAAACATCAATAACTCTTTTGTCAACATTAAAATAATATTTTTTTTCTATCATATCCAAATTAATGGTTTCTCTCAGAATAAAAAGGTTTTCAAAAGCACCATCAAAAACACAAAATGATGGTTTATTCCCATTATCTCTAGGTAATCCGCATGAACCTACATTTACGTATACAGTTGCACCAACTTTTTTTACATATGGTCTATGAGTGTGCCCCATAAAAACATATTCATAATTTAGTTCTTCGTAGAAGCAATCATCTTCATACATATATCCTAGCAACGGGTTATCTATGGTTCCATGAACAAACAGACATCGTTTATCAGATATTACTGTCTCATAAGAAGAAGTTAAATCTTTTAAAAACATCATCTTATCAGTTGAAATACTATTTCTCTTTTCTTTTAAGTGATATAGTCTATCTTTTTCATCATCCAAAAAAATCTCTCCTAAGAGCATAGCTTCGTGATTTCCCTTTAAAATTTTTGCCCCCCGCTCTCTCAATTCATCTATTACATAATCACCATCATCAAAGTATCCGTACGCATCACCAAGATATATAATTTGCTCTGGATTCATAGCGTCAATATGCCTAATACATCTTTCAAAATACGGTTTATTTCCATGTGCATCTGATAAAACTACATATCTCAAGAGAGTAACTCCTTAATGGTTATTATTCTTCCAGGATAATCTGATTCGATTATTCGGTTCATAATAGTCTTTTCATATGTGTAAGAAGCGATTAATATGTATTCAGTAGGTTGATTCATAAATGAATCATAATTCTCAATCGGATTACTATATCCAGGGTAAAAAGTATCTTTTAAAAGGGGATTATCATCAATAAACCTTACATTATGTAAATTAACAAACTCTGAACAAATGTTAATCCAATTGATAAACCCCCAAGCAACATAGACACCAAGACTATTCCCATTATTTGTCGTAGTCTCAAGAAAATTTTCTATTATCGCTTTATTTCTCACAAATTTCTGTCGAAAATTGAAGAATTCTTCGTTTTTTTCATTGACACTCATCAACTCGTCATTGCCTTTTTTGAACATTCCAAAAAGTGTCCCCCCCCGTCTTGATTCAATAGTATTCCCTTTCATTCTACATTGATAAAACACGCTCTTTAAAGATTTCATAGTAAAATAATTCCAATGTTCTATAAAAAGCATTGATATATCTCCACGTGCTAAATGTGGATAAGAATTAGGAACTCCTAAAAAAACCTTTCCATCATTGGATAATATTTCCTTAGTATCTTCCAAAAAGCTTCTTATATTATATATATGCTCTAATACACAATAGAAAACTATCACATCGAATTTCATCTCTGCAGAAAAAAGCTCTTTTCTAAAGAAATCTTGAATAATTGTTACTCCAAATTTCTTCCTTCCATATTTTACATTACACTCACCAGGTTCAATACCTATACAAGTCGCTCCTTCCTTTTGTAACTGACTCAAGAGATAACCTGTTCCACAACCTATCTCCAAAACATTTTTATCTTTCAATATACAATTTTGTTTAATATAATCCAAAAATTCATCTGCATATTCCTTTCCATTACCATAATCATCCATCTGTCCAGTTACAGTAGATCCACACATATAAGCATATTTTAAAGCCATTTCCGTCTCAGTGGATTTTGCCTGTTGAACTACTCCGCCATATCCCGTAGTCAACTTAAACATTAGGCTATTTGGAATTGGGTATGGGTTATCTTCTGTATTAATTGGTGCAAATACAAATGGAATTTTACCAATTACTATTTCTTTATTCATTTATTATTTTCCCTTAAACAATTAATCATATCTTCTATCGTTTTTGCTATAGGGATCCTAGGAGTAAACCCTATTGCTTTTATTTTGGATATATCATAATCCCAAATCTCTCCATCGGATGGATCAAACTTTCCAGAAAAATGAATATTCGACTTACTGTTAGCAATCTGTATGCACAAATTTGCTAATTCTAAATTGGAAATAGTATACTCATTTGCCACATTATATATTCCCGAATCAATTTTACCTTCGATAATGCACGCTATTGCTAAAGAAAAGTCACGTAAATCAATATAGTTTTGTTTTCTAGTTCCCTTTCCATTTATGACAATTGGTAGACCATAAACTGCATTTTCGACAAAACTGCTAAATATCGTTTTCGTTTTCATGGTCGGGGCAATTGGAGATGAGGGGCGCAATATATAAAATCTTATATCTTCTGACCCTAACTGTGAAACCAAAAACTCCTGTGAAATTTTAGTTGAATGATACAAAGTCTGTGGATTTAGAGGATACTCCTCTGTTATAGGAATATTTTTCTTCGGTCTTCCTATAACCGGCCCACTTGATACCAAAATAAACTTCTTGCATCCAATTTCTTTACAAAATGCCATAACACGGTGTGTTCCTATCACATTGGTGTTTAAAGAATCCGTATCCCACATATCAAGGTTTATTCTCGCAGCCGCATGAATTATGACATCTATTTTTTGACTAAGTAACTCTTTCGGTCGTTCATCATTTGCAATATCCCATTTATAATATGTATCCACAAATGAATTGTAATTTATTCTACGACCACATCCTATTATCTTAAACCCTCTTAAAGATAGAGTTTTGGCAATCCATCCGCCAACATATCCGTTTGAACCAGAAATAAAAACGTTCAATTCATTCTCCCCTTTATGTTGATCACATCTATAACCCCCAAATCTCTCTTCATACAAAGTTATAATCATGCTGGTAATTAATTAATACACCCATATCCTTTTCTTGAAAAACTACCATGCTCCCAACAGCAGCAGCAGAAACATTAGCAATATTAATTACATCTTCTATATCTCTTTTAGAACCAGCCCCCCCATGAGCAATAATTGGAACTGTTGAATGCTCAACAATTCTATGAAACAACTCCAAATTATACCCACTCCAAGTTCCTTCTCTGTCAATATCTGTAACTATAATCTCACCTATTCCCACGCTTTGAATGTACTCTATCCACTCAATTATCCCCTTTTTTTCTTTCTTTCTTCCAGAATGTGAATAAATATCATATTGTCCCAAAAGATTTTTCTTAATATCTATAGAAATTACTACACTTTGTCTGCCAAAAGCATTTGATATACTCTCAATAATCGCAGTGTTTTGAAATTGGAGTGAATTTATTATAATTTTTTCAAAACCAAATCCAAGAATTCTCTTCGCTTGCTCAAAACTATTTATCCCCCCACCATAAGCAAGTGGCATAAAGCATTCCCCTGCCAACTGTGAAAGAAGACTATAGTTAGGCTCTCTTTTTTCAACACTTGCACGTATGTCTAGTAGAATCATTTCATCCACTTCAAGTTCATTAAAGATTCTACATGTATTTAACGGATCGCCAATATACGTAAAATCATCCTTAAATTTGACAGTTTTTACTAGCGTTCCTCCAATCATCTGAAGGCAAGGAATAACTCTTTTTTCAAACATCTCCTACTCCACGTTAATATCTATAAAATTTTTTAACAATTTCATACCATACCTATGGCTCTTTTCTGGATGAAACTGGACACCATATATGTTGTCCTTTGAAATGCCAGAAACAAATCTCCCGCCATAATCTGTTTCAAATAATACATTTTCTTCGTTAGTTGGACATGCACAATAGGAATGAACAAAATAAAATTTATCTGTATGGTCAATATTATGAGTTAAGGCATTATTACATTTTAAAATAACATTATTCCATCCCATATGCGGTATTGGTAATGGTACTTGAGTTCTAAGCATCTCAACTCTCCCTTTTATCCACCCAAGTCCGGCCAGGCTTCCTTCTTCGCTTCCTTCTAGCAATAATTGCATACCAAGACAAATACCTAATATAGGTTTTTTTTCGTATAAAGCTACTTTATCTAATACTTCTCTATATCCTCTATTCTCTATTTCTGTAACCGCATAATCAAAACTCCCAACCCCTGGAAGAATAATTCTATCGCATTTCGTAACATCTTTTGGGGACGAAGTTATTATTGCTTCCCCCCCAATCTTTTTAATCATGTTTCTTATTGCCGCAAGATTTCCAACACCATAATCTATAATTGCAACCATTATTACACCTACGCAGTATACTTTAGATAAAAACTCATAGGAACAAGATCCTTCTTTGCCAAAATATAGAACAACGGCCGTAACGCTTTAAATAGCTTTTTATACGTCTTGTAATCCGTATATCTTTTTGGAGGCAACTCCATCAATCTCTCAAATTCTTCATCTGTAAGATTAAGTCTATTTTTAAAATACTCAAACAAATCATCTTCCATATAAGGTTCTGTTTCATAATACTCGTGAATTGCTTGTTCGCGATTCATTACTCCAGATCTAACTGCTGCAGCTAACGATAAATTACGATTATCCATATTGAATTTATGATATTCATAATAGCAATGCTGGAATGCTACTATTCTATTTTCACAATGATGCCCACCATAATATTGCCAATCAAACTCTTTCTGAAGATATTCTCTAGCCTCATTTTTTGAATAATTGATATACCATAATGGCCTTATCTTCTTTATTCTCTTTATTGCTGTCCATTTCATAAAGTGCCAAAATGTCATTAGTGGGTATGTTTTTAACGGGACTTTTCCATATTGTTTATGTATGGATTTTATGTACATTCCATCAAAATATGCATTACTAAGGGGAGAAATTCCCTCTGCCATGAAAGAATGCCCCTCAAATACATACTTTACTTTATACTTTGAGGCTACACGATACATTATTTCTGCATATGCCAAATCAGTTGCACCATCGATTTCTCTGACACTTGCTTTCAAAAATGATAAAAAGATATCATCTACCTCTTTATTGTCAACAACATAAGTATATAAATCAACATTCAATTTTCCCAAGACTTTCTTTATATTTTCCGTAGCAATAGCAGTATTCCAAGTATTATCATAGTGCACAGCCAAGGGACGTAATCCCCACTCAATCATCTTTGCAACCATATAGGATGAATCGGTCCCGCCAGAAACTCCAACAATGCAATCGTATTTTTTTCCTTTGCCTTCCCTCTTAATTTTTTTAATAATCTCTTCAAGTTTCTTTTTTCCTTCTTCTGTACCCGTTCCGTATTGATTCCTTAATTCATCCATAGTATGACAATAATTACAAACCCCTGCCTCATCAAAACTTATACCAGCAACAGTTTCATCATATATACATCTTGAACATATCTGTCGATTTATTCCCTTGATTTTTATATATTCTTTCATTTTTTCCCTTTCTTATTTCAACTCATTCCAAAATAATTGATTTAATTACAGCATCCATCTCTCTATTAGACATATTTGGATAAATCGGTAAAGTTATAGATAAATCCTCACACTCCTCGGCTATAGGATAATCTCCATCTTGCAAATGATACTTATTCTTATTATATTCTGTTCGACAAATAGCAATAGTTCCAGGACGTGATTGAATATCGTTTTCTCGCATTTTTTCCATAATGCAATTACGTTGTTTTTTTTCTCCTGAATTTAGAATAACAACAAAAGATTGGTAAGTATGTTTCGAAAGACTATCTGCTTTTGGTAAAAGAAATAGGTCACAGCACTTTAATTGGTTGATATAGTAATCAGCACACCGTTTTCTATCCTCTAAAAGCCACCCTATTTTTTTGAACTGAGCTACCCCAACCGCCGCTTGTATATCTGATAGGCGTAAATTGTATCCTAAAGCATCATATACTCCCATGTCATATGGCTTTCCAAAATTTAAGCTTCTCTTTATTACACTTGCACCATGATTTCGTAATTGAAGCATCTTTAAATATAAATCATTATTATTTGTGGAGCACATCCCCCCCTCACCTGTTGTAATAGCTTTTCTTGGATGAAACGAAAAACATCCAATATCACCAATTGTTCCAACTTTTTTTCCTTTATACTCAGTTCCTATTGCACAGGCACAATCCTCAATAACGTATAAGTTGTATTCCCTGGCAATCTGCATTATATCGTCCATTTTCGCAGGATTACCAAAAAGATGAACTGCTATTATTGCTCTAGTTTTTGTGGTAATAGCCTGCCTAATCTTATCGGGATCTATGTTCATTGTTTCTTTTTCAACATCAACAAACCTAACAGTTGCTCCTACATATTCGACACAGCTAGCTGAAGTTATCCAGGTAAATGCTGGAACTATCACCTCGTCCCCTGCTTTAATTCCTAATGCCATGACGGCAATGTGTAATGCTGCTGTACAAGAGGAAACAGCGACGCTATACTCCGTTTCTTGAAATTTGCAAAACTCCCTTTCAAATTCCTGAGTTAATGGTCCCTGAGTTACCCAGCCTGATTTTAGGCATTGTTTTAACATAGCAATCTCTTCTTCGTCAAAAAAAGGTTTTGTAATTGGTATCATCTTTTCCCTTTCTGAAAATTCATTCATAACATATATCATATTGATTGTAAAAATCTCAGGCGCAAGTTAACTATCTACTAACCAAATATTCTTAACCATTCTTCAAAATTTATAATAGACCATATAAATAATCTTCTGTTTTCTTCCCCTTCTAAATGTCTATTCACGATTTTCCTAACGGCATAAGGATTCATAAAACTATATATTTTTGAGTTGTTATTTTCCACAATCGCTCTTACATAATCAACACTTTCTCCTTTAAACCAACTCGCATCTGGTGCCGAAAACCCTTGCTTTGTAGCGTCTGTTATAGATTTTGGTATATATTTTTGCATTGTATTACGTAAAATTCGTTTCCCATCATTAGTTTTTTGAAAATATTTATTCCGCTTACCATCATAATCATTCTCATTTATAGATACAACATTTTGAAGATTATTCAATTTATATTTTATAGGCAGTCGCAAAGCAAAATCCACTAAATCATTATCAAGAAACGGAACTCTAGTCTCCAACCCCTTTGCCATAGACAATTTATCCTCTATTATCAATAACCCGCGTAAGAAAGTTTTAGCTTCTAAATATAGTGAATAATTAATGCTTTGTTCTGGTGTAAACTCATATTCCGGATAATGCACGAAAATATTCCTAAAGGTCTTTTCCATTGAATCCTCATGAAATGCCATATTCATATCAGAAAAAATCTCATGCATTTCTTCGTCATTTAGTAAACGTTGCCAATAGTGATAGTATTTATCAATATAGTCATCAAAGGATTTACTGTCTGCCGCGCGATAATATCTCCATGGATAGCCTCCAAACAATTCATCCCCCCCAGTGCCTGCTAATACTACTTTTACAAACTTTGAAGCCAATTTCGTAGCATAGTAGTTAGGATAACTCTGTCCAACCCTAGGATCTTCTATATGATAAACTAATTCTCTAATGCAACGTTCCATGTCTCCAGCTTTCAATACAATTTCATAATGTTCTGTTCCGAAGCAATAAGACATGTATTCTGCGCGTTCCCGCTCATCATAAGACAGTTCAATTCCAGATGCGGAATGCAAATCAAATCCACAAACAAAAGTCTTTAAATACGGAATCCTTTTTGAAGCAATCGCAGTAATGGATCCTGAATCCATTCCACCCGAAAGATATGAACCGACCTCAACATCACTTATCAACTGCCTATTAACCGCCTGTGTAAACAATCGTTCCAATTCTTCCTCATATTCCTCACACGACGTATAATCATTGTGCTCCTTGAAATCGTAATCCCAAAACTTAACTGGCTCAGGAATACTATTCATGGAATAATCAATTGAAATGTATTCTCCGTTTGGAAGTATACGAATACCTTCTAGAAAACTAGAATCATCAAAGATATTTTGAAAAGTAAAGTATTGTTTAAGCGCATGCATATTCACTTTTCGCTCAAACTGCGGATGATGCAAAATCGCCTTGTATTCTGATGCAAAAACCAATTGATTTCCTACTTGCGCATAATACAAGGGCTTTGTCCCATACCTGTCATTTACTAAACTTAATTGCTTTGTATAATTATCCCATATCGCAAAAGCGAAAATGCCATTTAGCCTAAGGAAAGATTCTTTCCCCCATGCGGCATAGGCATTCATCACAACTTCTGTGTCAGAATTAGAGAAAAAAAGATATCCTTCTTTCTCTAATTCAATTCGTAATTCTAAATAATTATATACTTCCCCGTTATAGACAATAGTAAATCTACCATCGACACTGCTCATCGGTTGCTTCGCCGATTCCGATAAGTCAATAACAGCTAAGCGTCTATGTCCAAAGAACACATGTCCATCGTCTAAAACTTCCTGCCCCTCTCCATCTGGTCCGCGATGTGCTAAACAATCAGTCATTCTCTTCAGCACACTTTTTGTATAATCTACATTACAGTCACTTCTAGCAAAATTATATATTCCAACTATGCCACACATAAAACAAACCTCTTATTTAATTTGCATAAAAAACTTTCCCTAGAAATCCGTTTTCTACATAATCGATTTTCCAATGATGGCATTTAGAACAAATCGAATCATCGAATTTTCCCGTCAAATGCATTTGTCTGATTTTCTCAAACTCAGCAGAATTCCATGCTTCCTGTAAAGATGTTTTTGAAACATCACCTATCATGCGTTTTTCATCCCAATCATAATTACAAAGTGCAATCTTTCCATCTCGATATATTATCATATCAGTAAATATCTTCCTACAGGGCAACTGATGATCAAAATCTCCCAAACGTTTTCTAACTTCAGGATCTACCAAGCGACCGTATTCATCATGTACCTCATATATTCGCACAATATCCACATGTTTCAGCCATTTTTCAATGAAATCCTTTTGCGCTGGTTTATATTGCTCCAATTCGATAGTTGAAACCTGGAGCGTAGGAGCACTCAATCCTTGCTTTCTTCTTGCTTTACACTTTGCTCCCATATTTTCGACATTTTGGGCACTAAGGGCTAAGTCCCCATAAATTCTCGATTGGGAATATATTTCTTCATCTGTCGTATCTAAGCTAAATGATATATAGTCAATGCCCGCCTCAATCAAATCATCCTGCATTTTATCATCCAACAACAGTGCATTTGATGCCATCTGAATAGGACCAATTCCTTTCGACTTAGCATATCTTATTAAATCAACGAAATTCGGATGCATAAGTGGCTCTCCGCGAAAAAAGGGGACTAACTTTACAGGGAGATGTTCTGCTGCCTCATCAATTATTTTATAAAACAATTCATCCTTCATATATCCCGAGTCAATACACATTTTCTGCCTATTGCAGAATGTGCAGGCTATATTACAGTCATTTGAAACTTCAACTGTAATCCTATTGGGAAATGATAATTTTTCCATTAAACGCTTCCTTTCCTACTCATTTGATAGATATTTATCGAACAAAACATCCTTCTAAAGAAACCTACTAAACTGAATGTAATTCCAATTCCTTTACTATTTTTTTTGCGGCAAAACCATCTCCAAATGGATAATATCCCGATTGAATACTCTGTATCTTGGAGAGCTTCTCCAAGATATCTTGCCTATTAGGGCGTGCTAATTGATTTCTATATCCAACCATAGTTTCTGGCCAGACAACAAAATCTAGTATTGTTACACACTGCTTCCCTGCGAAAAACGCTTCCCTTTGTAATCCACCAGAATCTGTTACAATCTTTTTGGAGGCTTTAACAAGTGTTATACTTTCCAAATACCCTACTGGTTCTGTAAGAATTATATTATTGAACCCTTCATCTTCGCACAATTTCTTTGCTGCTTTTTTATTTCTTGGATGAACTGGATATATTGTTGGCAAATCCAAGGAATTCATAGCTGCTAAAATCTCTCGAAGTGAAGAACTATCTTTTGTATTTTCTTCACGATGGCAAGTCATGTAATAAAATGCTTTAGGGACTGGTTCACGATTTCCATTTAAAAGAGTCAATGATATTTCATCTATATTCTTAATATCACTATACCTTAAAAAAGCATCATACATCGGATCACCAACAATAACACCTCTGTTATGAAGCCCTTCTCTCTTCATCTCATCAAAACTCTTCTGTGTACTTGCCAACAATAATGAAGAAATATGATCTGTACATACCCTGTTAATCTCCTCAGGATTTTCCATATTGTGTACCCGTGCACCAGCTTCTACATGGCAAACTGGAATATGCATTTTTACTGCGGATAATGCACCAGCTAATGTAGAATTAGTATCACCATAAACAAGTAACCAATCTGGTTTCTCCTTTATAAGTACTTCCTCAACAGCTATCAGCATTTTTCCAGTCATCTCCGCATGTGTTCCACCTGATATACCAAGATTATAATCCGGTTTTGGGATAGATAATTCATCAAATAGCAATTGCGACATATTATAATCATAGTGTTGCCCGGTGTGAACAAGTATCTCTTTATGTCTTTTGCGCAATTCTTTTGATACAACCGCAGCCTTAATGAACTGCGGACGTGCTCCAACAACGGTTACAATTTTCATAGTTTACTCTCATTAAGGCAGAAATAATGTCAATCAAATCTCCCTTTGAATTCAATCGTTGAACAATTCTCTAAAGGCAGGGATACCATAACTTTATCTGAAGCTGCCCTATAGATTGCTAGTACAAGCTCTAGCGCTCTTTTTCCTGCTTCGGCATCCACGTAAGGTTTTCTATCGTTCTTAATTGCATCAATCACGTCTGCATATAAAGGTGTATGCCCATATCCGTAGACATTAGGAGGGTTCTCTCCATACTGTCGCATTACTTCTTCCGGATCATCCAAAGCATCCGAGAATCTCCATTCCTCAATCTTGTTTACAGACTGTCCACCGACTTTAACTGTGCCCTTTTGTCCAAATAAGTATAACGTTTCTTCTAGATTTTTCGGATAAATATCAGTCGTTCCTTCTATGATACCATAAGCACCATTCTTAAACTTTACAATAGCTATGCCAAGATCTTCCGCTTCCATATACGGATGATTTAACTTATCTGTCATAGCCATGACTTCCTCTACTTCATCACCCATCATCCATCTTAGAAGATCAATATTATGGATGCATTGATTCATAAGCGCTCCGCCATCCTGTTCCCATGTGCCTCGCCATTTTGCTCTGGAATAATACTCATAATCTCTGCACCATCTTATATGTGCAGTACCATAGAACATTTTCCCAAATCTTTCTCTCTCAATTGCATCTCTGATTTTCTGAATTGACTTATTAAACCTATTCTGATGGTTAGCGCATACTTTCAGGTTTTTCTCATTAGCCTTCTCTATAATGGCATCCGCATCACTCAAGGAAAGTGCTATTGGCTTTTCAATTATCAGATTACATCCTGCATCCAAACAATCCAGTGCTATAGTAGCATGTTTCCCTGACTCTGTAGCAATCGCCACCAACTCCGGTTTTTCTTTCTCCAACAATTCATGATAATCCTCATAGTGATGTACCCCATCGAGATCGAATTTCACGGCTTTATCATGCATCATCCATGTGTCAACATCACACAGACCCACAAAGTCCAAATTATTTGCTTTTGCTGCTGCTATATGATTTGGCGATATTCTTCCACATCCAATTAAAGCATATTTCATAATTACAACCTCTCTACCATGATACTCAATAACTATATTCTCCTAATAATGTTCCCGTATTCATCAACTTCTCCAATTACCTTTGCCGGAATACCCGCTACAAGGGCATACGGTGGTACATCTTTAGTAACTACCGCTCCTGCCGCTACCATGGCATATTCTCCAATATTATGTCCACACACGATTGTTGCGTTTGCGCCAATAGATGCGCCTTTTCCTATATGTGTATGTTTATAATTCTCATGCCCTTTCGGATAAGATGCTCTAGGAGTAAGATCATTGGTAAATACACATGAAGGGCCCAAAAACACTTCGTCCGCTATTTCTACTCCTTCATACACGGATACGTTATTCTGAATCTTAACGTCACTTCCTATACGAACATTATTGGAAATATTTACATTTTGACCTAAACTACATTTTTCCCCGATCACAGCGCCTTTTTGTATATGGCAAAAATGCCAAATTTTTGTTCCGTAGCCTATTGTAACACCTTCATCCACATAACTTGATTCATGAACATAATAATCTTTCATACCCCAACCATCTTTCGTCTTCTAATAATATTCCAATAAACATATTTATTTACCTATAAATTCATACACTATTTTTTTTAATCTAGGTATAATCATTTCAGAGCTCAGCTCGTACGCGTGTTTATTAGAATTGCTTTTAAATCTTTCTATATCATCAGTCGATAATGAGGCAATCCTGCTTGCAATTTCCTTGGAAGAATATTCATTGCAATACACACCTAAATCGTATCTTTCAATGTATTCTGCCATTTGTGGACTATTTCCTACGGCTATTGCGAGCCTTCCTTGTACAAATTCAAAAAACTTGTTAGGCAGACAATAAATATGATTAAAACTATCCGGTGGTACAAAACTAATTCCTATATCATAATCGTTAAGCATCGTAGGAATCTGTCCATATTCAACTGGTACGTGTATTTCTATATTGGAATATCTTTTGCATAACTCATTTATGCTTGAATAATATCTTTTATCCGTCTGCATCAGATATAGATGCAAAGAATACCTGTCAGGATCAAGATAATCCATAATCTTTACTAAATCTTCAAGTTGTCTTCCTGGTATTGCAATTCCATGATGGACAAGTTTTATGTTATTTTCATCTGTTTTGTGTGGGGTTATGCTTTCGAAATAATCCCTGACATTTGGTATGACCTCTACTGAACCATTCGGTATGTTAAAGGTTTTCTCATATTCCCTCGCAATGTATTCGCCACACGCGATTATCTTGCAGGCATCATTATAATGATGTCTTAAATAATACCTCATTGGGCGTTTTGTAAGGCTTGATATAAAATTGCCAACATCATCAAATTCGTACTCATGCTCATTAAGTATGATTGGTATATCCCATTCTTTTTCCTTACATAAACATCTTGAAAAATACAGGCCTGTAGAGTTATGTGCAATAATGATATCCGGTCTTAAAAGGTGCTCTATTCCTTCAATGCATCCTAGATTATAGTCTTGGGAGAGGACGTGGCCGTACCTAAAAAACTGGATATTTAACAATCGTATAACTTTATCAATCTTTGTCTTTAATCCGTTTGGCTTGTATTTAAAGAATCCTACGTCTTGATACCCCGAACCAATAATTCCTATTGTATCAAGGTAATAATCCTCCTTTAGAGCTTCTATTTCTTTGATTACTCTTCCTGCTTTATTCAGATTGGCAAAATGAACTATAAGAACTCTTTTCATAATTCAATCTCATTCTATGCAATAGTCAAAAACAGGCTTCATTGCTGTTTCCATATCAACTGTCTTTTTTGCAAATTCGCGAATCTCTTTTACAACACATTCCTGACTTTTATTGTCATATATTCGATGATAAAACTCGACCACTTTAGTCATATCAATAATGGAATCATCGTTAGGATACTCAAGAAAATAATCACTATTCACTCCATCAAACGCATCCTCTTTGCATCCGCTTACAACAGGTAATCCCTTGGCTAAGTATTCTCTTACTTTCAATGCACTCGATCTGTTTACCCCTGCTTTATAGAATCCAAATATCGAAAGCCCTATATCACACATGTCATATAGTTTATCAAGTTCATCCCCATATTTATATCCATAAAAATGCACTTTGGATTCAAGCCCATAGTTCTTGACCATTTCTTTGATCTGGCTGATAACGCTTCCATCTCCTATCATGTGGAGCTGAACATCTTCCAGGTTTGATTTGTTTTCGTTCGCGTAATATTCTTTGAGTCCATAAATTACTCGCTCGACTCCATGTTGCACTCCAAAAAAGGCAACCCAAATCAGATTAATGGTTTTGTTACTCTTTTCCCTGGAAGCTCTGATTTTTATCGAATCAACGTCTGTACCGTTTTTAACGATAATAGTCTGAACTCCAAAGATTGTGTTGTCGTCAGAATATGTTACGTATCTGTCTACGAGCTTATTCGTTTTTTTTGAGTTATAGTATTTGTCCTTAAACAGAAAAACATCCCCTAATACTTTGGATTTAATCCTATCATAAGGCCAAGTATGAATTTCAACAATTATCTTGCAATCAGGTCGGCGTTTTTTTACATATTTGCAAAACTTATAAAACTTTCGATCTGTCAGGATTTTTCTTACATATACAAAATCTGGTATCTCGTCTTTGTATAAGCTCGTATAATTCCAAGTTAATGACCCTAATGGAAGAAGTGCAAATATATTGGCTATTCGTTTCCTGCTTTTGAGCTTTATATCCTTTTCAACTACATCGAAATATCGATTAAATGCTTTAAGCTGTGCATCAATTTTTTTTGAAGCTCCAACTGTATCTCTGGCATTAAAGTGTATATACCAGCCTGTACGCTTACTTTTATTTTCCACGTCATTTCCCACATATTCTGAAGCACATATGTATCAATTTCGTATATGCTTCTTCATATCCCTTATCAACTGCTCGCGCAAATCCGTTAAACAGAATTTGTTCTAAACGTCCTGCCTCTGTCCTTCTGTTCCATTCTTTTATGTATCGAGAACACTGTCCCCCGCTGACTTCTCTTATAATACCACTAACGTCAACTATGTTTCGATGCTGTTCATCCCGGTCGCATCTTCTGCTTAAAATCAAGACACACGTAGCAAGCATCATCAGACAGGCCGAAAGGATTATATCATATTTATTTGAACTAAAAGTATTGTCATTTTTATTAACTCTGGCAAGAATATGATTATTTATATATTCTAATGGAATATCTTCATATTTAAGTTTAGTATATCTTGGACTATGCGAGTATGAATTAGGATTAATACGATTAACATATCCATATTCGCATATACGAGATATCTTCCTTGCCTCTATGGTTGCTGCAACAAAAAACGTGTTATCTTCATATATTTTCCTGCCTGTAGGGAATTCGACATTATTATCGACCAACATATCTCTTCTGAATAATCTGCATCCAGTCGGAGCACTATAAGAATAATACTTTTCATCTATATCATTATTGCGAGGACTGATGTTTTCTACTCCATGAAAAGAGTACCCCGCATCGATAACCATATCTACTTCATGATCATTCCTTATCGGCTCATAAAGTGCCTGTAAGAACGTTTCTATATAATAGTCATCACTATCAAGAAAACACAGATATTCACCTGAGGCTAATTCAATCCCTCTATTTCTACTCTCCCCTATTCCTCTGTTCTTTGGCTCAAATACTACCTTGATTCGTTTGTCTTGCTCTTCTAATTCTTTTAAATATGCTAAAGTCGACTTATCTGTACTTCCGTCATCAACTATGATATGTTCGTGATTCTCATATGTTTGTCTACTGACAGATAGCACACATTCCATAAGGTATTCTGCGGAAGTATTATATACTGTTGTAATTACTGTAATCTTATCTTCCGTCATTCCTAATACACTCTTCAACCCACCAGCCAGAAGGAAGCGCCATAAATCTGCTGTCGAATTCTTCCACACCTGGCAGCATTGGCTTATTGCCAAATACCGAATAAATGCTATTATTTGTGTGTACACCAGATGCGTACCAGCCCTTCTGTCTGTATTCTTCTATCTTCTCACGTTTTTTATCGGTCAGAGTACCAAATACCCAATAATTGGGGGCTATATCTTCTCTACCTATAATATCTATACCTTTATCATATTTAAGTGTCTCCATCCAGTAATCCGCAGCATTTCGTTGAGAATTAAGCAATACATCTAGATGATCCATTTGGCATATTCCAAGATATGAATTAACGTTGCTTATAGTCGCACTATGTCCTCTAAGCGTGATATCACAGTTCTTATTAATCTCACCTATCTCATCTCTAAAGATACTTCTGTCTATTCCGCAGTCTCTTACCAATCGGGCTTTATTATATAATGTCTCATCTTTAAAAAACACTGCACCACCATCAATCGTATTTGGCACGCGAACAGCTTGAAATGAGAAAATCGTTATATCTGTACCACAATTTCCGATCGTTTTTCCTTTATAACGACTTCCAAAAGCTTCTATTCCATCATCTATAACAGGGATTCCATGTTCTCTGCCTATCTCATTTATCTCATCAATATAGCCAGGATAACCACAGAAATGATTATGCACTATGGCCTTTGTTTTACTGTCTATAGTTGCTCTTACACTGTCTGGATCAAGCGTCCCCGTATGCGGATCAATATCAGCCCACTTAACCTTTATCCCATTTGTTGAATAAGGTTGTGTGGACGCCAAGCATGCCATCGGAGAAACTATTATTTCATCTCCAGGATTTATCCCTAAAACAGAGATTACCACAGCTATAGACATATTAAATGAATTGGTAGCCAATACCTTATGCTCACCTATGTATTCGCCCAGTCTGCGTTCAAATTCTCTGCTGTACTCGCCATATGCCAATTGACCTGACGCAAGTATCTGATCAAGAAGCGGATGATCAGGCATATAAGGTTTATACAAAGGAATCATATTACCACCCCTTCTTTATCGTCTCTACTATCTTCTCCCTTGTTTCCTGGTCTACCCACCATCCACAAGGGATATGTACAAATCTGCCATACCATTTCTCCATACCGGGCAACTCACACTTGCTGTCAGCAAAGCAAGAATGAGTGTCATTCCTATGATGCAGAACAGATGCAGAAATACCCTCCTCTTCCATCATTCTGATAAAATCATTGCGATTATCTACCATCAGAGTATATAACCAATAAGAAGGTTCTGTATTATTGTTATATTTCACAAGGCTAATACCGTCTATATCTTTCAGTTCTCTATCATAAAAATGTCCATTAGAAATATATGTTCCTATCACCTCATCTATATGATTAAGTTGAATGAGACCTATCTGCGCATTGACATTATTCATTCCAAACTTATATCCTGCTCTTACAATGTCATTATTCAGTCTTGACACTTTCTTGCTTAATCCAAAGAATCGAAGTCTTCGTGCCTGTTCAACTTTGTGCTCTTTCTCCTCGTCTGTAAATTTTTCTCCTATGCATAAAGCACCACCGTCTACCGTTGTCATATGCTTTATTGATTGAAAAGAATAACAACCATAATCGGAATAATATCCTACACTTTTCCCATTATACTTACTTCCTAATGCATGAGCACAGTCTTCTACAATCGGAATGTCGTATTTTGCTGATATATCTATAAATCTATCCATATCACAGACCATTCCAGCATAATGCACCAAAACAATAGCTTTTGTTTTATCTGTTATCTTCTTTTCCACATCATCAGGATCCAATAATCCGTTATTCTCATCTACATCCCCCCATACGACTTTTGCCCCAGTATTCAGGATCGTCGTATTGGTAGGCTCAGCCGTCATTGGAGTACTGATAACCTCGTCTCCCGCTTTTATCCCGCATAATTCAAATGCTATATGGAGTGCTGCTGTCCCAGAATTAAGTGCTACCACGTATGGATTATTTATATACTCTGAGAATTTTCTCTCAAATTCGGCTGTTGTTGCTCCAACTGCTGTATAACCGCTGTAAAGCACTTTCTCTATAGCAGGCATCATCTCTTCTTTTGGTGCTATATAGGTTTTTACAAGAGGTATCATATACTATTTCAGCATTCGTTCGCATGACAATGCGAATGATATACTCCTTTCATATCCATTTAGTGATAATCTAAACAAGAAAAATATTTAAAAGTCCTTTGAGAAATTCAGAGTATTCGAATTTGAGGGAATCATATGTGTGGGATCATAAAACATCACAAAATGTTCAAAGTTTCTACCGCTTACGCTTTTTTTCATAACATCCAATGGTTTCCATCCACATTCTCTGTAGAATTTCACTCTGTTTTCTTTACATAATACAATACCGCAAGTGTTTATTTCTTTCAGAATCGTTTTTGCTACTGACATCAGAATTGTTCCTATACCTAGCTTTCCTCTTGTCTTATCTACACAAACATTACCGATTCCCAACATATTATATCTTTGCTCATCGAACCACGCTTCCACTTGAACAAGATTCAAATATGCTATAAGATTGTTTTTTTCGGATATAAGAATATGGTAATCCTCAGTTCCTATATTAGCCCTGAACCACTCCATATGCTCTTCCATTGAATGTTTCCAATGCTGATTTTTTAGTGTATTTACCGTCTTAATCATTTCATTGGTCATCTCATATGTCTGATAGATATTTATCTTTAGTTCATTCATCTAAATATTCTTCCAAATCGTTTAAAGATCTTTCAGTTTTTCCTTGATATCGTCAATACTTAGCCACTCAGTATTATTTCCTGAGCTGTACGAGAAGCCCTGTTCTACTAGTTTGCCACCAGGTATTGGTTGCTGTCTGTCATTCCAAGTCATCTGAGGATACACAATGAAATGCTTATCATATTCATAAGTCGTAAGAGAATCTTCAACAGTCACCATTATCTCATGAAGTTTCTCGCCTTCTCTGATACCCACTTCCGGCATTTCGCATCCTGGGAGCATCGCCTGAGCAAGATCCGTGATCTTAAATGAAGGTATCTTGCTTATAAATGTCTCTCCACCTCTAGATTCAGACAAAGCTTTGATAACGAGTTCTACTCCCTGCTCGAGACTGATCCAAAACCTCGTCATCCGATAATCCGTTATAGGAAGCATATCACCACCATTTTCAATAATGTTTCTAAAAAACGGTATGACACTTCCTCTACTACCTGCCACATTGCCATATCTTACTATTGAAAAACTAATATCTTTGACTCCACTATAGGCATTAGCAGCTACGAAGAGCTTGTCTGATACAAGCTTGGTACCACCGTAGAGATTCACCGGATTGACAGCTTTATCTGTAGACAAAGCGACAACCTTTTGAACACTCTCCGAATCAAGAGCTGCGTCTATTACATTTATGGCACCATGAATATTGGTCTTGATTGCTTCGTTGGGATTGTATTCACAGGCTGGGACCTGCTTAAGTGCAGCCGCGTGAACAACATAATCAACACCCACTAAAGCCCTTGCCAATCTGTCCCTGTCTCTTACATCTCCAATAAAAAACCTAAGTTTGTCTAAATTTTCTTTCATCTCATTCTGCATGACAAACTGCTTATATTCATCTCTTGAATAAATGATTATCTTCTTGGGATTGTAATTCTTAAGCACATATTTGGTGAAGCATTTGCCAAAGGATCCTGTTCCTCCTGTTATCAGTATTGTCTTATTATCTAATATCATGTTCTCTCCCACGTTTCTGATTCTTTATTCCAATGTTTGATTACCTTTGCCGGATTCCCTGCCACCATACAATACTCAGGCACATCTTTCGTAACGACACTTCCAGCACCAATTATGCATCTATTTCCAATATGAACTCCCGGAAGAATACATGCTTTCTCACCTATCCAACATTCGTTACCTATAATCACTTCGCTTCTCTTTATTGGCTGTTTAGCATAGCTTCTCACATCAGCGGCATTTGTGCCATGGTTATTATCTATAATCATAACATCGCTACCCATTAAAACTTTATCACCAATGATCACTTTTCCTGCTGCCGAAATATAACATCTATCCATCATGGCACAATCATTTCCTATCTTCATCGTCGAACCGTTCTGACAATGAAGTCGAAAATCCTTACCCGCAAAGAAATCATTTCCAATAAATACGTTTTTTCCATTTTTAATGGACCCCGTAAGTCTGAATTTTGCTCTTTTGCCCCCCCGTACACGAATTCCATGTATCATATAAGAGAACACAAAGTATATCTTCATAAGAATCTGCATTGTCTTCAATTCCTCTAATGTCTCATGTCATAAGCCATCTGTTCTATGCAAGTTGGTTTCCTTTGATATATATATAGGTCTTCCCTTAAGTTCCAAATAGATTCTTGCCATATACTCTCCAATTATGCCAAGTATACCTATAACTACTCCGCTAAAGAATATAAGCAGAATCAATATAGTTGTAGTGTCTGTCCATGGTCGAATTCCGGAGAAGCTGAGATATGCAAGCTTAATTCCATAGATAAATGATATCATCACAACTAATAATCCAAGCCATATAACTGCTCTCAGCGGTGTTGTTGCAAAACTAACAAACCCATGCCATGCATATCTGACCAATCCTCCAAGGGACCATTTAGTTGAACCTGCGTATCTTTCTACATTTTTATACTCTATCCATACAGTATCAAATCCAACCCATGACATGATGCCTTTAATAAATCTCTCTCTTTCTGAGAGGGAAACAATTGCTTTTGCCATTTGATTGGTCATAATACGATAATCTGAGCCACCTTGAACAAGATTCATGCCAGTTATTCTATTTATTATTCTGTAGAACTCTTTAGAAAAGATGCTTCTAATAATTGGTTCACCTTTACGGCTTGTTCGTCTCGCACCGCAACAGTCATGGCCATTCTCAAGATTCTCAAGCATCTTAGGTATTAACTCTGGCGGATGTTGAAGATCCGCATCCATGAGCACCACGTAATCACCAGTGCAATTCTCAAAACCCGCGTATATAGCAGCTTCTTTTCCAAAGTTTCTTGTGAAGGAAATGTATTTAATTTTATCGGAACCATGTTTTTCTGCAAGGCCACGTATCTTGCCCAAAGTTGCATCTCTGCTTCCGTCATTTATATACAGATATGAATATGTATAATCGCTCAGCCCATCCATCACTTCGGATGTAGCTTTATAGAAAGCTTCTATGCACAACTCTTCATTGTAACACGGTACGATTATCTCTATACGTTTCATACTTTTATCTCTACTGTTTCCAATTATCCCTGTTTGCAGCTTCTTTCTTCCCAAATATTCCGCCAATAGTCCCCCATCCGTATATCCATAACGTTATCCAACAAGCTACTATATGGAAAGCCCACGCACCTATATCAGGTTTTCTGCAATATCCAATTATAGCTTGTATCAAAAGCGGAATTATTGTTATACAACACAACGCAAAGAAAACTATTCTACTTTTTCCTATTTTACTCCATGGATATTTTCTTCCTTTAGCATCACTGAAATACAGGAAGTCTTTTATTCTTCTGTTCTGTTTGCGCTTAAATGTCTTAATATCCGGGCAAAAAAGATGGACTATTCCAGTCTTAACCTTGGCTACTCTAAGTTTGGGCTGCTTCTGGAACAGTTCCCAGAGTACGTCTATATCAAAGAGATAATCACCCTCAAAGTTCTCCTTGAGTTCCTTGGTTCTCATCAGAAATCCATTCGCGCCTATAGTAGGTATCATCTCCACTCTAAATCGAATAGAAAGATAGTCTCCTTTGTCTATCTCTTCCCGCTCAACTTCTGTCCACTTGCCGGTTATTTGACAATATCTGTCGTAATTTCCAGTGAATATACACAAAGGATCGTTCATACCTATCAGTGCGCAATACCTGTTGATCACACTATCTTCTTTTCTGTATGTATATTCAATTGGCTCGCTGGCTACAATCTCTGACTCCTCGAAAGGTTTCATCATGCGTGTCAGCCAATTCCTTTCCGGCATTATATTATCCGAATCAAGCAGAAGAATCACATCGCTCTTAGCTTGTTTAACAGCAACGGCCTTACCTGCTTCTGCCGTTCTAAGCGGATTCTCATATATACTGATCTTGATATCTATTTCTTCTTTATATTTCTCAACAGCCTCCAGCGTACCATCCGTAGATCCGCCATCAGCAAATATTATTTCTAGTTTATCATGCGGATAATCCTGAGCTAAAATTGCCCCCATGTACTCATCCATGGTCCTCATGATATTGTAAGTGGGTGTCACTATTGACACCGACAATGTCTCACTCATTTTTCTCACCAAAATCAGCAAGGTGTCCAAATACCTTGCCTGCAGCTCTGAATATGAACTTAACGTCATCTACAGATCTAATTCCTGCAATTCTGTGCCAGATGAACTCAGGATTGAAAGCAACCTTATACACTTCTTGGACTGCTTCCTTTATCCGTTCCGTACCTACCGGTGTTTTCATAACAGGCATCCGCTGATCAAAGTCTTCATAGTTTTCCGTTGCAAGCCACCCATTTATCTTACATTCTTCATACAAGGGTGTCCCTGGATATGGTATCAAAACTGTAGCCTGAAGTGTATGGGCTAAGTTTTTCTTAAGAATCATCTGTCCAAGGTTTACAGTATTCTTAATTTGCTCTGCATCTTCCCAAGGATATCCAAACATAAGAGTTATATGTGGAGAAAGTCCAGCTTTCTTGGCCATCTTAAGGCTTTCAACCATCTCCTCTACCTTCTCTGATTTTATTATTCTATCAAGCGTCTCTTGATTGGCTGATTCCATACCAAAAAGAATAAAACGGAATCCGGCGTCTTTCATGAGTCTATAGTCATCATATGTAAGAGCACATAAACGCATATTACAATCCATTATGACCTTCTTATTGTAGCCGCGTTCTATCATTCCCTTGCAGAAAGTTCTAAGCCAATCTCCAACAGGAAAAGCACCCGAATCATCCATAATCTCTTTAACATTATACTTTTCTATAAGCATTCCGACTTCATCAAGAAGAGATTCGGGACTGCGAACCAGATATGTCGGATACAGTGTAGTCCAACTGCAAAAAGTACATTTATGATGCCAGCAGTCTCTCGCTGCCATCGTGTATGTTCCCGGAAGTTTTGAATAATTCCCGTTCTTCTCGCTGTATAACTGCCATTTGGTCAGATCTCTGTCTATCATAGGGAGATTATTAAGATCCTGGTTGAGAATGAACGCTCCTGTATTGCATATATTACCTTCTGAGTCTCTGTAATATATCCCTTTAGGCAATTTCTCTATCATATCTCCATTCGGTTGATCTTTATTTTCTCTGAGTAATATGCAAAGATCTCTCAGAAGGAAATCATAGTTGCCTCCTGTAAGAATATAATCCACCGGACAACTATCCATGGATTCCTGCGGAAATGCTGTAACGTGATCTCCAACAAGCACTATAAGAGTATCAGGTCTAATTCTTTTAAGCTCTTTTATGATTTCCCAGTGCATCTTGATGACAGGAGTCTTTGACTCTATCATCACGAGATCAAAATTCTTTTCCTTATAATACTCAAGATATCTGCTATAGCTCCACTGTTCGGCTATCGCATCATTCCAAGACGTATCAAAGCCGGCGTCCTGCAGCATCGTTGCAGCATAAGCCGGCACCATAGGATATATATATGTGGGATTATTAAACCACTGGAACTGCCTGTTCTGTCCCAATAGTGGAATTCCCTTTTTATTCTCCAAAGGGGGATAAGTAATTGCAACTTTCATAAGTGGTATTATATCATAAGTTTAGTCATCTTTCCAATTCTTTAGATAGTAAGCCTTTTACAAAGAAAACTCCATAGGAAACATGCGTTGCAAATATCCCCAAGAACGATAATAGAAGCAGTTTGAACCCCTTACACTTCCTTAGACTATATATCGATAGTATTAAGTATAACAGCAACACACTTATATACACGAACCACAATATTGGGAATATTGGACACAAGATCAATCCGCCTATCAATCCTACATCAAACATAGTCGGTATAAAGTAATGAATCCTAAGAGATGTCTGAGGGAGTTTTTTTGCAAAGTAGCCTCTATGCTTAGCATAATTGGTTATCTGTTTAAGATGTCCTTTAAACAGCGATCTTCTGTGATGATATACAAGAATGTCCGGATCATACAATAGCTTTTTTCCTGTATTAACTATATCCATGCAGAGCTTTGTGTCTTCTCCTGGGTAGAAATTGGAATCATATCCTCCAACCTGCTCAAATACTTCTCTCTTGACGATTAGATTGACGCTCGGTATGTCATCATCTTCTCTTGCATCACCCGGAATATACCTGTATGTGTATTTCCCACTACACATAAAACTCTCAAGTACTCTTCCACTTCCTTGAAACAATAGAGGATCATTCGGCTCAGTTATTGCTGGTCCACCTACTGCACCAACTTCATCTCTTTCAAGTAACCTGACGGCATTCTTTAACCAGTCTCTTCTTGGATATGCATCATCATCAGTAAAAGCAAATATCTCACCTGTAGCATATTTCATGGACATATCGCGTTTTTCAGCCGGTCCCGTTTTGCCACTTGGAATTATCTTTATTCTTTCGTCAGCGAACAATGGATCATTGAGTTCCTCATCCGATACTTCATCAGGAAAGATAATCAGTTCAAAATCATCATAATCAAGCCTCATATGATACGGAACAGCTTCTCTTACGTAATTATTTATTGCTTTTACAGGAACAATTATTGATACTTTTTTCATGTCATTTATATTATCACAAGAAAGCGTCAAGTTGCAATCAAATCCCTCGTATGATATATTTCATAGAAGAAATATTCTAAGGAGTACTTTTTTGTGTTTGACGTAGCAGTATTATTCTGTACATTTAACAGACTGAATACAGTTAAAAAGTCTTTTGCTCGTATACGAGATATACAACCATCTCGATTGTATCTTTCGTCTGATGGTCCGAGAGATTCCTTTTCTGGTGAAATCGATAAGATAATGCGTGTCCGTGAATATATAGAACAAAACATCGATTGGGAATGTACGGTTCATAAGAATTATTCCGACACTAACCTTGGCTGTGGAATAAAGATGAGTTCTGCTATTTCGTGGGCTTTCGAACATGAGGACAGATTGATAATAATCGAAGATGATTGTGTTGTTGATCCGTCTTTTTTCAGATACTGCGAAGAATTATTGGATTACTATAAGAATGATGGACGTGTAATGCTTATTGATGGATACTGCAATGCCGGAAAGGCCATCACTCAAGACAGCTATTTCTTCTCGGCTGTGCCTGAGGATTATTGGGGATGGGCTACCTGGAAAAGAGTATGGGACAAGTATGAATATGATATAGTTCGTAGTAATGAGCGTGATATATTGTCATATCTAAAAAAAATTACATCTAGAGGTGGAGTAAAACATTTTCTACAGTGTTTTGATACTGTATCATCACACAGAACCGATATTTGGGATTATCAACTTCTTTATATGTTGGTAAAAGAACAAGGGGTTGCTATTCTTCCAAATACAAACTTGGTTTTCAACGCTGGTATAGGAGATGATGCAACTCATACAATTAACACTCCTACTTATTACAGTTCAGATTCTCATCAGATGGCTTTCCCTCTTAAGCATCCATCTACAGTCGAAAGTGCAAAAAAGTATGATAAAGCCATATGGAAATCATCTCTGGTCAATGAGATGATCAGATTCATCAAACAATTTTTTGGAATAGATCCCAATAAGAGTATTTTTTCGAAAGGATAGATCTATGAACTCTTTTATTGAGAAAGCAGAACCAAATAAGCGAAACTATTTTATAATTCTGAAATACTTTTTATGTATATTCATCATGTTAATCGGTGGATTATACTATTATTATCTTCTGTCATTGTATTATCCTTCTAATGAACAAATCGCAGCCATTCTCACACATTATTATCACGATAAGTTAACTTGGAATTCAGTCCCTTTAAACAATCTGTTCCAGATTGTATCCTTTCTTTCATACAAAATTGGCGGAGCATCAGTTTTTTCTGTAAGACTCTTTTTTGCCACCATGCAATCTTTTGTCTTTTTATTCGCATCAATTCTGCTTATATGTAAGTACACTAGTTTTGATGATCTTTTGATTTCCGCTCCGATTTTTGCTTTTATGGCTCTCCTTCTCCATCCACTTGGGGGTGTTGCAGGTTTTGGAATAGTTTCACCTATGATAGTAAATCTTTTCTATAATGATCACCAGGCACCTGTTGTTATAGCTATGCTTTCATTTGTTATATTTGAATTATATGAGCGCTGTAAGGATAAAAAAAAGAAAATCCTGATATTGCTCCTGCTTTTTATTGTATCTTTGCACGGTATTCTAAAGACTGACCTTTGTTACAGTTTAATATTCCTCGCTCCTTTAATCATGATTCTTTTCATACGTCTTTTGAGAAGGAAACAATATATACCTAGCATAATAGCAATAGCTTCCATATTTGTTTCGCTTATAGTGTTGACGCGAAGACTACCCAGTGTTGCTGGTTCTTTTTTCTGGAGCATTGACAGTGTGACCAGTTACTCCGGTCCGTTTTATGGTTCTACAAGCTGGATGTCTTCATCAGAACTTATAGATCACATGATCAAATACATGAAGAACCTTCTGATTTTTTCTAACTCGGATTTTAGCGGCTATCCTCTTATAGACGGTTATAGTTTCATTTTTGTAATTAGAGTTCTGTTAGTTATACTGGGATTATGTCTCTCAGTGTATGTGGTTTATTCCTCAATAAAGGGGATTACCCAAGAACATGCAATATCCCTGACTGATGAATTGATCGCATGGTCAATCATCTTACAATCCATGATATATATTCTAACTGCGTTCGCCGGTATAACAGACCAATTCAGATATATATGGGACATAGTTATCCTAATTCCTTTATTATTGTGTCGTACTATACCCAAGTTTATAAAATTTATTAATCAGAGATTTGATGCCAAGTCTTACAAGACCATATTGTTAAGCATTGCTTTTCTTTTTATTTCTTTGAATATTTCTTATGTGGGAGCCGGAACCGAAAAGTACTCAGAAGACTTCGAAGATGAATTGAACAACGTATGCAGCTTCATATCTGAACGTGAGGCAGGCAACGAATATCATGAAGCTATCGGAATAGGACCTTATTGGTTTTTGGGCAGACTTGTAATAGAAACAGGTGAAGTATTTGTTAATAATTCAGATAATGATGAAACATACAATCCCAAATATAACAAATCCATAAGATATATAATATCAAATGTTGATAAAAGCGATCATCCCGCAGGTATGTTAAGAATTGGAAGGGTTGATGATCATGATATACGTGAGAGATTTGGAGATCCTATAGACGTATATGAGCAGGAGCACATAAACGTTTATATCTACCAGTAGCATCCGCCTTCAACTATTGTGTAATTATCAAATTTTTCGGTTTCAAGCGGTCTCACCCAAAATTTGTTTAAATATGGTTGCACTCTATCATCATGTTCCCATCTGGAGCCGATTATTCCGAAGAAAAGCTGTAAACAACCGCCTACATATATAACCTGTTTTCCTGATTCTCTTATATATGCGCCCAACGGTATTCCATATGCGCCACATCCGAGAAGAGCTATATCAAAGTTTTCTTTTGCTATCTCATCTTTCATATAATCTAGCGCATCAAACCAGTTTCTGTAACCTTTTGTGCCTTTTCCTCCGAGTGACTGAACAGCTTTTACAGTATGAAGTTCGAATTCTGGTAGAATTCCACAAGGCAGATCTATATTTTCTCTGTTTGAATTGTACTGATTCCTTATTGATTCTACAAAAGGATGAACTATCAAAACGTTCTTTCCTTCAAGCGCTTTATACCAGTAGCATCCTATTGCAAACGGATCAAACACTTCCGCGGCAAAAGAATTCATAAGCCTCGGATTACCTGTGATACATTCCTCTTCGTTATCCCACTTCAGAGCTCCGAAATAATCAATACTTCTCATAGATTCCAGATATAGATTACAAAACCGCTTTATAAGTATCGGATTTTTCGGAAAGAATCCAGAAAGTTCACATATAGTATTTGAGTATAGTCTGAAATCAGACAATGATCTGAAAGGATTCTTATACGCTTTTATCGTGGCCGCCTCAGTTCCACCCATTCTTCCCGCAAAAAATATCTCATTACTCTCAATTGCTCTTAATAATTTTTCACCGGCAGTTTGATTGTCAAGGTATTCTACCCCCGCATAAGTAACCATGCTAGATTCCTTCCTTTGATAACGGTCTAAAGATATTACATAAAATTTGTAGACTTTTGTGATGTCTTACTATATCCTTCCACAACTCTGCAATCAACGCTCTGCCTTTTAATATGTGAAAAGCATATCTTCTTTGATCTGTTACTCTTTTGGAAAATAGTTCTATAAGTTTCTGTATCTGTTTTTCATCCATGCCAAGTAATGTATATAGGCATCTGTTAAAAACATAATCTCCATGATATTCAGATTTTATCGGCATCATGATTGCATTTGAATCTTTGATCGTATTATATTGTTCAACATCGCGTTCACAACACGCCCCATAAAAGTATAAGACATTTGAGTTAGCATAACTTCTAATATCATAATACTTTAAAACACTGTTATCATGAATAAATGAATCTTTAAATCGTGTCTCTACAGTCCATTGTCCACCAAAATTCCATATGTGTTCAGCTTGCAATTCATTACCAATAATAGTTGCAATATAGCCTCCGGCGGAATTTCCACAAGTTACTACACTATATCCCGCGCATACGTTTCTCAGAAGATCGATCAGCTTATCTATTGAATCAATATCTTTACTTATTCCTTTTTCATACCATGTTTTATAAACATCTCTGACAAAGACAATTCTTTTATAATGCTTTTTTATCTCTTCTGACAGACCGATAGTCTTCCATTCATATCTGTCTTTTTCAATAATGGTTTTTTCAAATTCTTCAATGGTATCAGGAAAATACAATCCATTCCCGGAAAAAAAGATTATACACCTGTTTTCACTGCACAATTTCGAGTCTACAACGATATAGTTCTCTCTGCTATCATAGATTGATCTGATCAGATTATTTTCTTCGTTTATCAACAACTCCATCGTTATCCTCTTCTATGATATATACTTTATTTTTCATGTATTTAAATGATTCTTCTCATATTCCTCTCTGCTTAAGAAAGGATACATGTCATCTATCTCGGGGGATATCATAGTTCCATCTTCAAGTTTTCTTGATGAAAGCTTGGGCGCAAAGTTCTGCTTTTCATCTACTACCACTTCGCAAATAATCGGTCCCTCCGCAGACAATACTTTATCGGTAATAAGTTTTATATCCGATTCAGATTGCACTTTGATATAAGAAATATCAAACGCATATGCAATCTTTTCAAAATCAGGGAAACTTATACCATTTCCATCACATACGCCCACGAGCGGCGGATTAAAGAGATTGCTTTGAGTCTGTCTGATCGAATGATATCCATTGTTATTAAGTATAACAATCTTAATATTAAGATTATTATATCTTACAGTCTGCAACTCCTGAATATTCATCATAAACGACCCGTCGCCATCTATACATACTGTTCTTTCATTGTTCCTAGCGATACATGCACCTACTGCCGCAGGAAATCCATATCCCATCGCAGCACAACCGGAATTGGTAAATATTCTTTGTCCCTGCTTAATAACGGCTGTCTGAAATGTTATAACACAGGCACTTCCATTACCGCATATAACTGCATCATCTTTGTACAACAATGATGTAAATTTCTTAATAAACACATACGGATTAAGCTTGTCTGTCCCATAGTACTGTGGCAGATCTGCGGGATACAGGGAATTCATATCTCTGCACCAATTAAGCCAATCACAATGATCTCCGAAATCTCTTTCTCCAGAATTGATTATCTCCAACAGTACGTCCTTCAGGTTGGCATGCACCGGCATGTCTATCCGAACAGTTGGTTTTCTCAGTTCAGCCACGTCTATATCTACCACTATTTTATAAGCATTTTTTGCAAATGATTTGTAATTGTAACTTATCTGTCTTATGTTCATACGACATCCAAGAACAATCAAAAGATCAGCATTCTGAACTACAAAATTTCCTCCTCTGGTGCCCACACTACCGGGACGGCCGCAATAATACTGATTATCATCCGCTAGAAGATCGTGAGCATTCCATGCAGTTACTACAGGGATTTGTATTAAATCGATAAACTCTAATAGTTCATCAGACGCTTCGGCCAATCTGACACCTGTACCAACCAATAATACTGGTCTCTTAGCATCGCGTATCTTTTCTATTATCTTATATGTATAAGAACTATCATATATCGGAGGTTGTTCATCTCCTTCCACTTCAGGATCGTAACCTCGTAACTCATCAGCATCAACTATGGCAGCCTGAACGTCTATAGGAACATCAATCCATACTGGTCCTTTTCTACCGTTATTGCACAGATACCACGCTTTCTCCAGATGATATCTTATGTCTGTAGGCTCTATGATCATGACAGCATACTTCGTCATGTTTTTCACAGAATCCGTTATCTGAAATTCCTGGTCACCAAGCTGACGAAGAGGAACATCGGTTGACCAGGTTGTGGTCTCTCTCTTAACCTGACCAGATATAACAAACATGGGTATAGAATCCTGCCATCCTCCTACAACCCCGGTTATAGCATTTGTTCCACCGGGACCGGAAGTTACGCATACCAACGCTACTTTGCCACTATACCTGGCATATCCTTCGGCAGCGATTGCACTGGCTTGCTCGTGATGATTATATATACACCTTAGTCCTTCTTTATGCCCCAAGGAATCGTTAAGATGCATGGCTCCACCGCCAGTAACGGTAAAGACATGTTTTACGCCATGTTCAACCATGAATTGAGCTATAAAATCCGATACTTTTACTCTCATAATATCTCTCTATTCGTACAATGAAGTCGTAATATACTCTACAGGCATTGATAATTGCAACTTATCCATACCCTTCCTAACATCCTCATTAATCTCCTGTGCAAGTTCCTTACTGAAAGTATGTTCCATGTTAGCATTGATATAGTTGGGCAAAGCAGTTTTCTCATAGCCGTCAAACCCCGCCAATGCAATAGATTCAACATCCATATCTCTAAGTAATCTAATTAGCATAATCATTGGATTGTCAGCAATCAATGCTTCTTCATCCAACAGTTTGCTGTATGAGAATACATAATCGAAGCATCCTTCCGCTTTCGTAACATTGGACGTTGCTATTAACTTAACATCTTTTCTGCTTATCTTCGTTGCCTGGGCTACATATCTCTTAGAATTACTTAAAAAAGCATAGTCAACAGGATATTCCTCAGGAATGAAATTGATAGAAATAACAATTGGCTTGTTATCTACTATATATGAATATACCTTCTCTTTTTCCGTATATATTCTTTTTCCTGGACCGAGCAGAAGAATTCTTTTTCCTGCCAGATTTAGTTTTAAGGCATCAAAATCTACAGCATCATCACATTCTCTGTTCTGATACTGCAGATATAGGCTCTCTATGTAATCCGGATCATAGAGAAGCTTCTTTTCGCCCTCGAGCTTAGCCAGAATATGATTGATGGAGCTCATTGACAGTTTTTTCTTATCCATGAGATATGTGACATAGTTCGGATGACAGTCATTTGAAGCTGATACAAAGAACTTCATATTATAGCCCCATGGTATCTTCTTGTAGATATCCATAATTGTAACATCTATGGCTTCAAGTAGCTGGTTGACATGATAATGCTTATCAAGATGAGAATTCATATAGTTGGCTAGTAGTTCTACAGGAGCGTTGCCCGCACTCTTCCCCATGCCATAGAGTGTTCCGTCTATAAGTATGCTACGACTGTCATCGGCAGATTCTATAAGTTCTACACAGTTTGCAAAAGCGAGTTGAAAGTTATTATGAGCATGATATCCAAGCCTGATATCCTCATTAAGATGAATATTTGCAAAGTTGTAATAATGCATAAGCTGTTCCTTATGCAACAGTCCGTAAGTATCCACTAGCGAAAAAGCATATGGATCAAGGTCATTTACCAGCTCTATTAATTCCTCCAGCTCATCATCATCATAGCTGGTGATAGAAACAGCTTGGCAGAATACCTTGTAACCCAAGTCTTTAATCTGTTTCATATATGCGACTGCTTCATGCATTTTCTGCTTTTTAAAAATGACTCTGATACCATCCATAATAGTCTCAGACTGAGGCTGTATCAGCGATATATCACATGTACCGTAGTCTATCATACCAACTACGAAAGCATTTTTCTTATCAAGCCCTTCGTACAACTGGTTCATGCCCACTGAACTGGGGGTGATACTTCTGTTCATGTCATATTGACGTCTGTCATCCATGAAACCGATCTCAATATAATCAACTCCCGAGCTTACCAATCGTTCAAAGAGTATTACCAAATTGTCATGACCGAATTCCCAGTCATTGACATACCCTCCATCTCGTAGGGTACAGTCAAGCAGTTCTATATTCTTCATATTATCTTACTCTTGTTGCCTTTCCGCCCTTTATCTCATATACAGTATCACACTTTTCTATTGTAGTCAGTCTATGAGCAACTATAATAAGAGTCTTAACACCCTGAAGAGCATTTATAGCCTCTATTACAGCTGCCTCGGTATCATTATCAAGTGCAGATGTTGCTTCATCAAGTACAAGTATATCAGGATCGTAGTAAAGAGCTCTGGCTATAGCTATTCTTTGTCGCTGCCCACCGGAAATCTTTATTCCTCGTTCTCCCAGTATCGTATCAAGTCCTTTTTCCTGTTTAGATACAAACTCTGAGAGCTGTGCCTGTTCAATAGCTCTTTTTAGTTGCTTCTCATCAGCATCTTTCTCATCTATTCCAAACAGTATATTGTTTCTAATGGTATCATCTATCAAGAACACGTTCTGAGGAACATAGCCAATAATCTTATGCCAATTAACCGCATCATCAAATATTGATTTTCCGTCAACCTTAATGCTTCCATCCTGAGGTATGAATAATCCTAGGATAATATCGGCGAGTGTTGTTTTTCCTGCCCCTGACTCACCAATCAACCCTACTGATTCTCCTTTTTTAATCGTCATTGACAGGTTTTCCAAAATATTTGGTAATCCGTCACTATATCTCCATGAAATACAATCTATCTCTATACGATCATTAAATACATTATTCTCAGTGCCAGCATCTTTGAGAATATCAACATCTGTACTAATATCTTTAATCTTTTCTACAACAAGGTTGTTGTACGCATTCTCAAGGGCTACTCTCTGAAACACAAGAGAATTCATTGCATTAGACATGTTTGACACAGAGGGGAGGATTCTTATCGCTGCCACTCCCAAGGCGCTTAATTGTGCAGCAATAACAGACACATCTCTTGCGAATACATACAGAATAATAACTATTATAACCAAGCCACTGATAAAAAACGTCTCTGTCATTCTACTTGGTAACATAGAAACCCACAGATAACTTGTATTATTATCAGCAGCGATTTCAGAAGCTTTGGAAAACTTGGAAAGAAATCTGTCCTGTCGTTTCATGACTTGTATTTCCTTTATTCCGTTTATACTTTCATATGAATATCTGAATCTTTCTCCAAAAGCATCTCTCGTTTTTATAGCGTAAATACCTACTCGTTTTTTCAAAATCAAAACCATAGCCAATATCAATCCACCTGCCAGGATCATTATTCCCAGTGCCATAACGGGATTGATAATTATAAGCATAATTCCCAGCATAAAACAAGTAAGACCTTCGTTAAAAAGTGTTGTAAAAGCGTCTAGAGCAACTGCTACAGCCGCATTATCTCCTGTTATACCTCGCATTATCTCGCTACTGTTAACGTTCAAAAAAAATGAATATGGTCTGTTTATGTACGAATTAAGCATCTTTATGGAAAGATCTCTCTCCAAACCATTTCTGAAGAATAATCTATATCTGTTAAAAAGAAGAATAAATACATTTTTAAGAATATAAACAATGATAACACTGATTCCAACAAATGCCACTATCTGTGTCGGCGTATCGATTGAGAACATATCAAGAATAAATGCCACCTTCGAATACTCGCGTAATTGATCAGGTTGCAACATGGCAAGGATAAACGGAAGTATGATGCCTACACCCAATGTTTCAAACAGTGCACAGAACACTGAAAGAAAGGCAATTATCGTTGCCTTTCTTTTCTCACTGTCAGTAAGTATACTGTTTAGTTGTCCATACATTCTAAAGAATGTTTTAATATTTTGCATACATTATCTTCCAAAGTGTTTAAATGTGTTTCGATATGCTTTTGCATTACCTATATCATATGATTCTCCTTGAGGTACATATGCTAATAGTCCGTCATTTCCCATTATATGCTCAAGAGCTTCCGTTAATTGTACCTCTGAATCAATTTCTTTTTCTTCATAAGCCCTACACATATCACCCAGTTCACCAAATACCGTCTTATCTAGGATATACATACCGAAAGCCCCATAGTAGTACATTTTCTCATCCTGTCGTCTCATTCCCAGATAGTCAGCAGCATAATCTACAGTCGGCTTCTCATATACCCTGTCGACTCTCATAATACTCTGATCACGATCCTCCCATGTACCTGAAAACATACCAAAAGTCGATACATCGGCCAGTGGTACATTATGAATTGCAACCATTGCCTTCCCGTATGTATCATACATATTCATCAACTGTTTTGCACATGTATCTTCTATATAACTGGTATAGATCGTATCACCTAATAGCAACAATACAGGCTCTTCACCAGCGAACTCAGCCGCCTGATAAACCGCATGTCCAAACCCCTTCTGTTCCTTCTGAAGTACAAAAGTAATCTTATCAGCGATTCGTCTGAAATCATCTTCATACTGTTTCATATGTTTCGGAAGGCTCTTGTAATGGCTTAAAGAAAGCGGTTTATAAAAATATTCCTCATAAAATTCTTTTTCATCCGGATTGATGATCAGACATATCTCTTCTATCCCAGCCTTGTCTAACTCCTCAAGCAGTACGTGTAACACGGGTTTTACCATGCCATCTCTATCTATGACCGGGCAGAATTCCTTTTTAATCCCTCTCGTAGCAGGATACAGTCTTGTCCCGAAACCCGCTACAGGTATAACGGCCTTTCTTACGGATGAATTTGGCTGAAGTGTCAGCTTATATGCCGTCATTCCCTTTTCATTGATCAGATAATTGTATAGTTTTTCCTGTGTACTTTCATCTTTAGCTAAAAACTGTACCGTACCATCTCCCTGAGAGCCTACGCCTTTTCCACCATACGTCAACTCTTTGATATACGGATCCTCCAGAGTTTTATGTAATATAGGGGCTGTAAGTTCTGATGGACACATTGGCAGGACTTTCTCATCAAATAGCGCTTGAGCCTCTGTCATCAAACGTCCCAACTCTTCTACCTTACCCGTGGATATATACTCAATAGCCCTTTGAGTAATCTCCATGTTGTCACTCCCCAATGCCTCGTGTAATCTTTCTTCTTTTTCACCTGTAGCAAACGGATAACCTTTGTTTAAATCTGCCAATATCTTTACAGTATCCTTGCCGGCCATAAGATCGGCAAAAACGTAATGCAGAGGCTTGCGAACAGGAATCCTATCCACATCAACCTCATGGCCGTCAAAAGTCATACTGACCGGTGCTACACCGAATGCACACGCCTGATCTAGTCTTCCGCATCGCGAAGGCGTTCTCTGTTCTCCCCAATACGCTATATTCATAAGCCCAAGGGTATTCATATGAAGATCATATAATTGATGAAACGCTTTAGCTACAAGAACACATATGGCGGCACTGGAAGATAATCCACTTTTTATTGGTAGTGTTTGATCATAAATCTCGATTGTCAATCCACTGACTCTATACCATTCACATATATATGATGCAACACCGCAAGCATACGAGAAATATCCTCCGCTTTTAGCTTCCTGTCTAAGGATTTCTCTATTCATTTCACAGCTGAAGCATTGCTCTTCCTTTCCGCTAATCTTGTCAATGATTACAAATCTATCACTCCGATATGCTTCTGCATATATACCCTGCTCTATCCCAGTAACTATGGCTCTTCCAGGTTCTATAGCAGAATTCATACTACGATTCTGCCCCGCCCAGTCACTGTGTTCTCCAAACAGACATAATCTTCCCGAAGAAAACAGTTTAATTCGTCTGTTGTTTTCGCTTACTTTCATATCTTTTTCTCTCTCATCCGTGTTCTTTGTATCTTATCCCCTGTAATCTGGTTACAACAAAAAGAATTTTACGTTTTATTCGTTTTCTTATATCGTTGTAAGCGGTCCCTCCCAATTTCAACCATTCGGAATAATACCAATTCCAAGTGTCATTGTTCAGGCCATTCCAAAATTTTGGCTGACCCGCAGCATGTATTATCTTCTCTCCGCCCACGACTCTTGTCGGATAACATGCGTACTCATTAAACTGATAGCGTTTGAGTTCTATGCCAAATCTTTGTACTGCCATGCTGAATATGCACTGTTCTGGTAGATATAAATCCTCTCCCCATTGGGTAGTCATGTCATAACACCATTCATGTATTACTTTATAATCCTGTAATTTATTGGAAAGTGCAAAGAGTGGAGTCGCAACCCCTTTCTCTTCTAAATCAAAACCAAGTATCTCTTTATTAATTATATCTTTAAAAAGATACTCTTTTAATGTTGTATCGCTTGTCAAAACATTGAATTCGCTTCCATTAATTCTGCAGAAATCATCAAGTTTGTCCTGTACTACAACATCATAATCACTCCATACTACCTCATCATATTCATCCAATAATGCAAAACACTCATATTTGCAATAAACCATCCTTGAAAAATAAGAAATCACCTCATCGTTCTTGCTCTTGGGATGATAATCATATTTTATAAATCTGGTCTTATATATGTTTTTTATAAGATCCTGATCTCTTTTCTTTATCCCATCATGATACACCACGATCTCATCAAACAGATGCTTGTTGGTATCTTTGATATTCATTATAAAAACTGCAATAGGAGCTACATCATCTCTGGTTCCGCCGGTTACTAATGCTCTTTTCATTCTATTTCTTTCTTAGCTGAATAGGTTTCAGTCCATGTTTAATCATAGTTTCTGCCAACTTTGCTTTGGCTATTTCTATTCTTCCTCTAATTGTTGATATCTTACCATAATTCATCTTTAACTTAAGCAGATCAATATATGCTGCACTTGTACTGCACATACCTCCTAAAGAAAAATTAGCTATATGCTCACGTACTGGGATAAAGCTGACATCTCCTGATCTCTTGAGCCGTAACATAAAGTCATAATCTGCAACGCTGATGTATTTCGTATCAAACTTTCCTTTATCTGTATAAGTATCTTTTGTAACAAAACACGAGGGATGTGATATCATGTTATCTTCAAGTTCATCATGGTCAGACATATTTACCTCACATACTATCCCATCTCTTACTGTTCCCGTCTTTCCATAATATACAGCGTATCTGTTGTCAGAGTTTTTCTCGTAGACCTCGACAATCTTTTCTACTGCATCTTTCTCATACCAGTCATCACTGTTAATAATTCCTATCAGTTCTCCTGTAGCTAATTCTATCCCTTTATTCATGGCATAATATATTCCATCATCTTTTTCGGATATAACCTTTAATCGATCGCCGAATTCCCCTCTAAACCTGTTTATTATTTCAATTGTTCTGTCAGTAGAGGCTCCGTCTACTATGATATATTCAATTTTGTCGTATGTCTGATCAAGAACGCTTGAAATAGTTCGTTCTATCGTCTTTTCACTGTTATAACAGACAGTTATTATACTAACTTTAATCTTTCCCATGTTACCATCTTTGTATAACCCAAACATTTATCATGTACCACACCGCCAGTATAGCTATCTGCCATAATGTAAATCCATGCATGATTTTTCTCTCTTCTCTGTTATCAGAAATACAATCTTTAACATCAGATTTATAATGGTTAACAGCTATCAATCCGACCGCAGCTGCCCAACATACAGATACTATTATGATCATGTACTTTTCTATTCCCATGTTATTTAAGTATCTGGCTACATAAGGTCCATTAACCGAATCGTGATCAGGCTTGAGCATCCATTTTAGGAGAAGATGATCAAGGTTTGAGGAACCCCCATATACCCAATCCGTATTAACCACGTAAACCAAGAACATGGACAAAGTGTACACATTGTGTAACAGCAAATTTGTTTTTATCCTATCTGGTCGTTCAAAGAAAAGCAAAAACCATGTTGGATACATGGCTACTATCCAATATGGAGAAGGTGACGCGTTTGCAAAGAAAATCAACCATGCAACCGATATTGCAAACAGCGCTTTTCTCATCATCAGTTCGCTTTCTTCCTTCTTCTGAACATAGCACCAGATGCACAGAAGGACAAATGATGCCACAAGAACTGATGCCATATATCCTTTTCTTATGGCAGGGAACTCAAAATATAGTGATTTATAATAAAAATGTGAGAAGAAGCCTTCACTCATATCGTCAAGTGTCTTCTCTACTGTGGCAACAACTGTTGTATTGCTGGTTGCTGACGTCGGAATCTGTTTTACCACTGTTTCCATAGAAGTATACTGTACAGTTCTCCCAGTTATTAATCTGTCCAACTTATCAACAATTTTGTACCAAACTCTTTCACCTAAGAAAATCGATACCCCTATAAGTGAATCTCTAAAGATATATAAAATTCGTTTTTCTCTAAGTAATACCAATGGAATAAATGCTACCACTGCTATCCCCTTACATGATATTGCCATAGCAAATAATAACATAAACTTCTTATTATTCTCTTCAAAATAAGCCCTCAACCCTATAAGTGTAAAGTATGCATACAATATATCAGTCTGTGCAATATGAAATACCGGAAGTGCAACCAAAATTGAGGATGTGAAAAGGATGAGCATCCATTTGGCTCTTTCTTTGGATATCTTTAATACTTCTGCCAACTTTAACATCTCGGACATGCAAAGAGTCATAACAAAGGTCATGCTGAGCTTATACCATATGATCAAACCAGTATTTCCGGGTTCAAATCTCACAAATCTGAAAACAAGATTAACCGGTAATACCCACAACTGGCATAACCACTGCTGTACAATTCCATATTGTAACTGATTACAACCAAGAAATCTGATACTAAAGTTTGTAAAAAAGCCCTCATTCAGCCAAAAATATGTCAAAAACATACCCGTATTGTCCCCGTAAAACAATGTGACAGTGATGATAAGCAAGAGCAATCCGAGTATCGTCCATTCAATGGCATTAAGCTTGTCAACTACCAAATCAGATTTAATCTTTGCCATATGCTCTTTAATGTTTATTTTCTTTAGTCTGTTTTTCATATCCTATCTTTTTCTTTCGACTTTTCCGTCCTTGATCTCATATATGATATCGCAGTTTTCTATAGTAGTAAGCCTGTGCGCAATGATGATGAGTGTCTTTCTTCCGCTAAGAGAGTCTATTGCTTCCATTACAGCTGACTCGGTTTCTGTATCAAGCGCTGATGTTGCCTCATCAAGGACAAGTATCTCCGGATCATTGTAAAGGGCTCTTGCTATACCTATTCTTTGACGCTGTCCCCCCGAAAGACGGACACCTCTTTCTCCTATCTCTGTATCTATTCCATCAGGCAGTGACCCAATAAACTCCTTTAACTGAGCTTCCTCGATAACCTCCCATACTCTGTTATCATCTATATCTTCATCGTTTATACCATAGGCAATGTTTCGCTTTATGGTATCGTCAGTGAGGAATATCGCCTGAGGTATATACCCCAGTTTCTTCTTCCATTCGCTTGAATTTTCAGGTATTGCATACCCATCCGCCTGTATGCTTCCCTTCTGTTGATATAATATTCCCAGAATTATATCTGCCAGAGTCGTCTTTCCAGCTCCTGAAGGTCCTACAAATGCCACTGATTTGTTCTTTGGAATTTCTAGGCTTACATCGTTTAGTACATTCTTATCAGTGCCGGGATACCTAAAGGTAAGTCCGTCAACTCGTATTTCATCAGCAAAGCTGATCTTATCTTCATCCTTTATCTGATAATCATTCTTTTCAAGTTGTTCAACAGTCTTAAGGTCGTTATATATAGCATCCACACTGGCCTTATCAAACATGATCCTGCTAAGATATCCGCTTATCCTGTTAAACGACGGGAGAAGTCTGTATGCCGCTACTGCGAATACCGACATAGTACTTACAAAGTATACACTGTCAACACCTCTTAACAGCTTTAATATAACTACAAAGAGCAATGCTCCTATTACAACTGTTTCCATAGCAGGCTTAGGAAGATATGCCAGAGTCTGATATGAGCAGTGATTCTTAGCAAATGATTCGTATTCACTGTCATACTTCTTTAAGAAATATCCTTCCTTTTGAGCTATCTTAGTCTCTTTTATTCCACCGAATGACTGCAAGAGCCATTTCATCTGCCCCTGTCTGTTCTTTCTAACAATCTCACCCTGTCTTCTAATCTTCTTCTTTATGACCTTAAAGAACAGTAAAAAGAACATAAGAAGGATGACTACTACGCCGATACTTATCGATTTATCTGTGATAAACAGATATACCGTGAGCAAAATACATACTATCCCTTCTACGGTAAGCTGCATCAGACACAATATTATCTCATAAAACTGAGCGACGTCAGTACTGATGTTCTGGATCAGATCTGCACTGTTATGATTAAGATGAAAAGAATACGGCTGATTCATATAGCAGCTTAAAAGCCTGTAAGCAAGCTTTCTCTGGTTATTATATGTAAATCTGTATATTGAGTAGTTCATAAATACCAGATAAACATTTTTTACAATGTATATAAGGATCAGTATACCAGCAAGGAAAGCCAGAAAGTATCCCGAATCCTTGAATCCCAGCATATTGTATACTGCAAGGAGATATTCGTTGTTACTCTTGTACATGGCCTGAGGCGACAGAGCAAGAGAAACAAACGGCAAAATAGCCGTAACTCCCAACAGTTCGAAAAGCGCACCTATTATTATGGCTATGATAAGCCCAATGACTTTTTTCTTTTGTTTGCTGTCAAATACATATATTATCTTTTTCAGAGACTCTCTGTATCTCTTTATCATACTCTTTACCTGTCGCTCTTATACCTTAAAAGATATGCCTTCGGGAATAACCCGAAGAAAAACATACCTGCTTTTCTCCTAATCGTCCAATCAAAACGAAGAGATTCTCTGTATTTATTCCAGTACTTGTGTTTAAGTTCTTTTAAAATCAGTTTGTTGTCACCCGCAAGTTTTTTTATCTGCGTTTCATTTATCAGTATCTTATACAGATACTTAAAACTGTCCTTTTCATAGTAGTTTACTAATCCGTGCTCTTTATACGTTTTCATTCGCATTTCCATAGCTTTTAGTATATCGAGCCTTTTTTTACTATAACCTAATGACATAATGCTATTATCATTATTCACCCTATAGTTATATAATACATAATCTGTCCTGACTACCTTGGAAGCTCCGATAAAAATATCTCCAAATATGGCTTCATCTTCATGAATCATCCCTACTGGATATCGCAGATTTTCAAAAATCTCTCTTCTATACAATTTGTTCCACGCCACAACATATTCTCCATAGCGTTCTGTATAGAGATTACCTATAGCTTCTGTACCTGTTTCAACGTTAATTTCTATATTATCCGGTTGAGAGATAATCTCATCCCCGTTATTCCTTTTATAGTCGCAGATTGCTATATCAGCTTCATAGTTCATGACCAAAGAATACAACGCTTCAAGATAGGTTTTTTCTACCCAATCATCAGAATCTATGAAGGCCAAATATTCACCTGTTGCTTTATCAAGTCCATAGTTTCGAGCGTCTGACAGTCCACCATTTGTTTTATGAATTATAATGATTCTATCATCTTTCGTGGCATAATCATCAGCAATGAATCCGGAAGCATCAGTAGAGCCATCGTCTACAAGTATAAGCTCATATTCCTTAAATGTCTGTTCCAGTATGCTGTCAAGACATTTCTTCAGATATTTCTCTACATTATATATGGGTACTATGACTGAAATCTTCACTGCTTATCCTCATTGTCTGAACAAAAGATACTTTATCTTATCTTTTCTCCCAAGTCCGTCAAAAGACATTCTTTTTGCAAAGCCTCTTGGATCCTTATCAAATGGATTGTTTCCCTTTTCAAATATGTGCTTTATGAACAACTCTAGATCCGCCATCTCATTAGGATTATAATTCTCCGTCATAGGATATGTCTTAAGCATCTTAAGATAAGCTGTATCATCATTATCTAATTCAATAACTCTCTTTACAAGTTCATCCAGTCTGTCTTCGTATCCGTTTGCATTTATAAAAGCTTCTGCATTAAAATCCTTTGTTACACTAGGGTTTCCCCAATATATTGGTATAGAGTGTGCTGATAGTGGGTCAAGCATCTTCTCCGTAGTGTATCCATCTAGTGAACAGTTCTCAAACGCTATTGTGAACTTGTAATCCTTAATAAAATCAAGTTTTCCCTTCTGCCAGTCCCCATCACGCGAAGATATAACATCTCCTGACATGTTATTCAAGACACTTCCTGGGCAATCCACACGCTTGTACTCCATCAATTTCCTAGCAAAATCCTGCCTTAATTTTGCTGCACAGCCATCCTTTGCATTAGAATAAATAAAGTTACAGAACTTTCTGTTTAGAGCCTGTTCATCGCTTAACTCACATTTGCTGTATCCTACCAGATTAAAAAGCCATATCGGGCGTCTCATATACCTTTCGCCAAAAGTTATATTGTCAAAGGCTACGGCATAATCACACTCACAGAAATTCGGTGTGATCGGTTCCCCCGTGTAGAATATCTTCACACACCGCTTATTCATAAATGCATGATGGTCGGTGCCGAAACATGAATAAATCAAAAAATCCGGATCATTGCTTAACTCGAATCCTTCAAAATATTTATTTATTACATCTGTGAACATGTTATTATTCTCATCAAAGTCTTTATACATGTCGCAGAATTTAATCTTTATCTTTGCCATCTTATATAATCTAAAGTGTTTTGTATACCTTCTCTAAACTTCGTCTTTTTGCTTTCGACCACGGAACTCTTGTCAACGCACAGACACATCACCTGCTTATCGCCGTAAGGTATATCTCCAAGGCCAAGTCTTGCCTTGCATCCTGTCATATCATACATGTCCTTGATGTATTCCTTAAGCGGTCTTGATTGTCCGGAAGCAATACAATATATTGTACCATGTTCTGCCTTTTTAGCCAAATCTAGTATCATATCCGCAGCATCATCACTATAAAGGTAATCCCAGATCTGATCTCCTGCTGTAAAGTGCGTTTCCTCACCTGATAGCATCTTTTTTAATGTAGACATGACCATGGTATACTCTCCATCATACGGACCATATACACTGAATATTCTGGTCCATATATGCTTTATACCAAGCTGTTCACATCTTATCCTGCTCATCTGGCCTGCTGCCAGCTTGGCTATGCCATAGCCATTCTCAGGAAATGTAGGCGAAGCCGGTGTAAGTGGCTTATCAGATCTTCCATACTCAGCTTGTGATCCTGCTCCTATAAAGGTTTTGCAACCAAGTCTATGTGCCAATTCCACTGCATCTAATGTATATCTGATGTTATCCGACTGGAGCTGCATATCATTTCTGGTATCACCGAATGTTCCGTTCCATGCAAGATGTATGAATGTATCATACCTGCCACCTGCATCTATTTTCAGATCATTATAGTCCTGCAGATCAGCTTCAATGATTCTGATATTTTCGTCTTTCGGAATCTGTTCTATCCTCTTTGAGCCCTTATGACAGATAGCAAGTATCTCTATATTCTTTTCCAGACATCTCTTTATAAGTGCCATTCCGACTGCACCTGTCGGCCCGGTTATGACTATTCCCATCCCAATTTCCTATGTAACTTTCTGCAGATATACCATGTATATATTCTTCTGTTTAACAAAAACAGTTTCAATCTGTTCTCTGAATATATCTGAGGCTTATATTTCATATTCTTAGAAGCCTTTCTGATATAGTCTTCAATGTCACTATATTTATCAAAATACTCCTTAAGAAAGGCATTTCTATCGGCTCTAGTTATCAAATGTCTGCAACAAGACTCAAAACTGTGCATGCAATGTGTTATGTATAACCCGTATTTGAGGTTATCCTCTATGTACTCGTCCAAGATATCACTGCACTGCATTACAGCATATCCGTATATGCGCTGTATAGCACGCGGTGCTTGGAATTTTCTCATATCCACTTCTTTGGAGACATTCATTGCAGAACCGTCACGTTTTATGTATGTATAACACATATCATTTAGCGTTTTTATCCTATTTGAAGAAAGCACTGCTTTGTATATGAATTCCACATCTTCACATATTGCGCATTTTTCTGTAAATCTAAGATTTTTCTGTATAATAAGATCTTTTCTTATTGCAAACGATCCGATCCTGATGCGATTCTCTCCGCTTAGAAGTGTCCTGCAAAACTCGGCTCCGCTGTATTCGCTGTTTCTAAATCTTTGCTGAGATTCCTTTATATTTGCTCCATCATCCGTACCAAACCTGCATACCACCATCTCAGGCTTATCTTCGGTTTTAGGATCGATCCTTTCAAATATATCTCTAGAGCATATATCATCCCCGTCAAAAAAGATAAGGTACTCACCTCTCGCAGCCTCGATACCGGTATTTCTCGCTATGCTCACGCCCAGGTTGGGCTCTTTTAGAAGCTGTATATCCGACACATCATGGCCTGATATATATTCTTCAATTACATTCCAGCTGTTATCTGTAGAACCGTCATTAACTATGATGATCTCTGTATTCTCGGGTCTGTTTGAAAGAGAATCGAGCGTTCTTATTATATGGTTTTCCAGGTTATAAACAGGTATAATAACGGAGTATTTTATCATCCCTTATAAAGCTCCAGAGTTCTCTTGACTATCTTGTCCCAGTCATATTGCTCAAGTACATGTCTTGCTATAGCTTCTTTTGAATAATTGGGATCCTCTCTTATCTCTTTGAGATGTCCTATTATATCTCTCATAGAGTCACGCAGGCTCTCAACATCCTTGTTTGCAAAACAATATCCGTGCTGAGCGACTACTGCGGTATTTTCGGGTATATCACTAACAAGGCATATATTGCCGTAGCTCATTGCCTCCAGCAGACTTAGAGGCATACCCTCTATCTCGCTTGGTAGTACATACATCACGGCATTACCATACAATTCTTCCAGTTCTCTGCCTTGTACGAATCCAGTCATGACAATTCGAGCTTTTCTTCTGGCGCGACTTGCCTTGTCATTGAATTTGTCCGCAAATGCCTTGATAGTCCTGTAATACTCCTCAGAGTGACTGCTGCCTCCGGCTATAACGAGCGGGACCTCTATACCGCTCTTAGAATAAGCCTCAACGAGTGTATGGACTCCCTTCTCAGGAACGATACGTGCAACGAAAAGAATATAGTCATCCCCGTTTAATGCATGCTTTAGCTTAATGCTCTTTGGCGGGAAATACTCCGGAGTATTTATTCCGTTAGGTATTAAAGTGGTTCTTCTTTTATATTTATCCTTGAAATATTGCTGATCGTTTTCAGAAAGTACGATGATCTCATCAGCATGTTCTACAGCCATCCGCTCGCCATAGAGCAGAAACTTTGTCGCAAATCCGCCCCATTTACTTCTCTTCCAGTCAAGCCCATGTATAGTCGCTATACATCTCTTTCCGCGCTTTTTGGCATATGGTATCAACGCACACGGTCCCTCTGCATGGAAATGTATGACATCACACTTGCTCTTGCAGGCCTTCTTAGCCGCAAAATAACTGTAAACAATCGCATTCAAGCTTTTATTCTTAAATGTAAATGCTGTCTTTACATGAACACCCTTGTATTCATAATCACCCTGCTTGGGAGTATCTATGTTATTATATCCGGCTACATGGCTGCCCTTTCGATTGTAGACGGTCACATCATGACCAAGATCTGCCATTCTGGTAGAGAGTTCCTCAACTACCACTTCTATACCGCCTTCCCTTGAGGGTATTCTTTTATGCCCTATCATCGCTATCTTCATCACTTCGCCCCTTTGCTCGAAACCACGGCTCCGAACGTCTTTAAAAGTATCTTTATATCCATGCTCATTGACCAGTTGTCAATGTATCTTAAATCAAGTCTTACAACCTCATCAAAATCCGTGATATCGCTTCTTCCGCTGACCTGCCACAGTCCCGTAAGTCCAGGCTTCATGCTGAGTCTCCTCTTGTAATGAGGGTCATACTGTTCATACTCATCCACTGTCGGCGGTCTTGTACCGACAAGGCTCATATCACCTTTAAGTATATTGAAAAACTGCGGAAACTCATCAAGACTGGTCTTTCGTAAGAAACGTCCTACCTTGGTTATCCTAGGATCATTTTCCATTTTGAACATAAGGCCTTTAGCCTCATTATCCTGTTCAAGCTCAGCTTTTTTTTCTTCAGCATCTCTGCACATGGACCTGAATTTATAAATATTGAACAGTCTTCCGTTCCTTCCTACTCTCTTCTGTTTAAAGAATACCGGTCCCGGATCATCTATAACTATTGCAAGCGCTATAAACGGTGTCATTATTATGGTCATGAGCGAACCGATAACACCGCCAGCTATGTCCAATGCTCTCTTTAGCATCCTTTTATTATAATCTACGTTATTGATGCTGTAGCTTATGACAGTAAATCCCGCCAGTGTATCTATCACCCCAGATACTCCAGGTTCATCAGAAACATCTATTCCATAATCACATGTAACACCCATCATCTCAAAATAACTGATCAGATCCGTCAGCTCGTCTTTTGAGGCGTTCGGTAAATATATGAATACCTCATCTATAGTCATGAGCTTTACTTTTTCTTTGTAGGTGTCCTTATTGCCAAACTCTTCGTCTTTGCTGCCGTCCCAGATGATATAACCGGTAATGCCACGCATTATGTCAAGTGAAGCATTGAATTTCTCTTCTATGTTCTCTCGATGATTGCTGTCAGTGATTATAACGATTCTTGTCTGATTCTTCTCATCCTTAAAGTGGCGACGTATAGCCTTTTTAAGCAGGATATGCGATACATATGTCAATATCTCAAGAAGTACTATAAAGTAGCCAAACATCAGTCGAGAATAATCTTCGGCATACTTTAGCATGAAGAGCAGACTCGCCATCACTACAAGTATGCTTGCCGTATATTTTGTGACAAATGCAAATTCAACCAGATATCCGCGCCTTGAAAAATCAGCGCTTGGATTGATCAGTATCGTATACAAGAGAGTCATCATTAATATGACCAGTAAAAATGTAGTATACATCTCCGGCATATATCCGAAACTAAAACTCTTAAATTTCAGAAAATGCGCAACAAAATAGCAGACCATCGCTGTTATTAGGTCCGTAGCAAGTACTCCGTATATCTCGATTGTCCTAAGCCTCGTGTTCTTTATGTTCATTATATGCCTTGCTGCCCATAAGGATCATTGCTGCTATAAACATAAGATTGCTAAGCAGATAAGCATCATTTATCGTGTATGAACTCTCCATAAATGTATACAGTATCGTTGTGACTATAACAGAGAAAAGTATCCCGTCTTTCTCTTTATATGTCTTATACATGATATATATGATAAATGCGATAAATACGATTCCTATAATATACCCATAACCGGATGCTACAGATACGAATCCGTTGTCTATCGTATCATTATGGCTTCCTCCCATAGTCATAGCATGCCAGTCACCGATATATGCACTCTCGTAGGCCAGTCTGAGTCTGTTGGTAAATGCATTGTTCAGTTTCGTAAGTATACTTCCGTATCCGCTTACAGGATCGATCGTTACTGACATGATCGTAAGTACTATAGTCGCGATCAAACCTATAGCCCCAAGGATATATATCCATATCTTTTCAAAGACATATTTATTTAGATACTTATATGCAATGCCCGCAAATACAATAAGCTGAGCAACAGCAAAACCGGTTCTCGAACCAGTTAAGAGATAAAGCGCGACATTGAAAAATGTTTCTATGATATATGCTTTCCAGTCCATCCTGTCCTTATAAAGGATAGCTGCAAGCGCAAAAATATACCAGATGGTTCCGTGAAGATTGTTAGCATGAGAAAATCCCAGATAATAGCGCGTTTCCACTATCCCTCTGCCAAAGTCTCTGGTCTCGGACACTGTCCCGCCAAGACCTGTTAGAGAAAATACCGATATGAGTATCGTTGAAATTACCACTCCTTCAAATATCAGCGAAAGAACAACCTTCATATCTACATTTCTTGCTGCGATTATGAGTACAGCGACATAGACTACATATTTTTCCTTGGAGCAAATATAACTCGCTATCGATATGGCTCCTATTAATGCTATCATGATCCATTCTATCTTCTCGTAATACGTCATTAGGATCTTGACACAGCATAATACGAAAGCAATCTGCAAGAGCCTGCCTCTGTAAGGTGTTTCCCATACACTGTAGCCTTCACACATGATCGCTATATGTATGAGTATCGCAATGTAATAGATGATGTTTGCTGCTTTGTCACATTTTTTAATTATTTGCACTGATCTTCCCTTCCTTCACTTCATATATGATATCACAGTTTTCTATAGTCCTTAATCTGTGTGCTATGATAACCAGAGTCTTATGTCCGTGCAGCTTGTCTACTGCTTCCATAATAGCTGTCTCAGTTTCATTATCAAGCGCAGATGTAGCCTCATCAAATATCAGGAGTTCCGGATCATGATAAAGAGCTCTCGCAATACCAAGTCTCTGCTTCTGACCGCCTGATATGCGTATACCTCTTTCTCCTATCTGACTGTCAAGTCCGTAAGGCTGTTCCATGACAAATTCCTTCATCTGTGCCTGTTCGAGCACCTGCCATACCCTGTCTTCATCTATCTTGTCCGCTTCCACCCCGAATGCAATGTTCTCTTTTATGGAAGCATCGAGCATATAAATGGCCTGCGGTATATAGCCGACATGTGATAGCCATGACTCGTAGTTTTCAAATATATCCGTTCCGTCACTGGTTATAGTTCCATTCTGAACCTTTAAAAGTCCTAAAAGTATATCTATGATCGTAGTCTTACCGGATCCCGAAGGTCCCATGACACCTACAGACTTTCCAACCGGTATTATCATATCCGCACCATCAAATATCTTCTTTTCAGTATTAGGATACGCAAACGTGATATTCGACAGCCTGATCTCCTTCTTAAGTTCTATGACCTTCGTATTCGGGTTTGCCCTGCGTTCTCTGTCTAGGCTTTCCTGATCTCTCATAGCCCGTGTATCCACATTGTCATATATATAATTGAGTGCAGGTTCAAAATACGCAATATTTGTCAGATACGTGTTTACTCTGTTAACACTGGGAAGCAAACGCATTGCTGCAAATGCAAAAGCAGATACAACGGGTAGAAGTTCACTCATGGGAACTCCCACATACATGGATATCCCGACATATATTAGTACTCCGACAACCACGACCGTTTCAATAAGTGTTCTTGGCAGATTCGTGAGTATATTGTTATATACCTGACTGTTAGCATAATCAACAGCCTTTTCTCTATATTTATCAGTACAGAAATCCTCTTTGTTCAGGACCTTTACATCCTTGATACCAGCTACCGGTTGCAAGATCCACTTGTACAATCCTGCCTGTGCTATCCTCGCATCGTCTCCAACCCGCCCGATCGTAGGCTTTATTATCTTTATACTGATAAGTGAGATCAACCCCAAAAGTCCGACAATGACAATGGTCATCTTTACATCCACAACAAGCAGAAAGATTCCCAAAAATACTGCCACAACAAGTTCCGCTGCAAAATTCATGCATTGCATTAGCAGATTGAACACATTGTCCATATCTCCGTATATCGTACGAACAATTACTGATGTCTCGGCATTCAGATAGTACTCATACGGCCTGTGCAGAAACTGCGAAAGAAGGTTGGTCGTATATCTGCTCCTGTTTCTGTTTACAAATCTTGATTGCAGATATATCAGGAATACACAATAAGAATTCTTGATTATATACATGAATATCAATGCGACGATGAGCAGATATATCATCTTTTTTACATCGCTAATATTCAAAGTTTCCATCAACCATATAACATACTTGTTAGCTGCAAAGCTCTCTTCATCCAGTATGGCGGATATCAAAGGCAGTACCAGTGATACTCCAGCTGTCTCCAAAAGTCCGCCTATAGGAATGAGTAATACGAGCCCCAGCATCCTTAGCTTCTGGGCTCTGTCAAAAATTGAGTTTATCTTTTTTATTATGCTTAAATCCATCAGTCGATCCTTTAATTTATATATGTTCCAGAAAACCGATCCTCATACTGCCCCTAAGCACTTTTTCACCCTTTTGATTGGTGATCGTGACCTTCATGATAAATACCTTGAAGGCAGTATATATCTCAGACACTTCTCCTTTTATAGTGAGCTCATCATCCACAAAAACAGGCTTTTTAAATTTGACATCAACCTCATGGATCAGACTCTTCTCCCCCGGAAGGTATACTCCTGCCAGAGTGCTTAAAAATGATGATGTGAGCATCCCGTAGACAACACGATCGTCAAATCCGTGTTCTATGGCAAATTCCTTGTCATTATGCAAAGGATTGATATCTCCCGATATTGTTCTGAAACTATCAATCATATCGGAGGTGATCTTCACTTTAAAGCTCTCACTTATACCTGCTTTGATATCTTCAAAAGAATAATGATTCATTTATTAAAACCCTTGATATATGAATTCAGCGGCATCATAGCCAGGACCGTAGCTACCAAATATGATGACTGCAAAAATTCCGACAAATAAAACTCCCCATCTGATTACTATGTTAAAACGCGAGAGTCTCTCGCAGATGCTTTCTTTTTCCTGTAATAGGGATACCGCAAACAATACCAGAAGGGATGCTGCAAGTATCACGATATCCTTTATATCCAGGCCCAGATTCAATATGCTTCCGTCATATAACACTTCAGGATTCCACTTAGCAAACAGTTTCGCTATCATGTCAAATCCCGTTCTCAGATCCTTTGCTCTGAAAAACAAAAGCGCAAACGACATCAGACAAAATGTACGCAGTCTTCTTAGATTCACCAAAAAATTGTGCGTAACCTTATTCTCAGTCTTCTTTGATCTGTTCTTTATGATCTCTCCAATTATTATGTATATTCCCTGTAGCAGCCCGACACCCCATATAAAGTTCAATGACCCCCCATGCCAGATGCCCGCGATAAGCCACAATATCATCATTGCTATATATGTGGTTAGGTTCTTGCCCTTCTTCTTGCCAAACTTTTCCTTTAGTTTTTTGCCAAGTGTCGCAAACGCTTTACTCCTTAATATGCTGTACAAGACATAATCCCTGAGCCATTCACCGAGTGTGATATGCCACCTCTGCCAAAACTCCTGGACAGTCTGTGAGAAAAAAGGGCGTTTGAAGTTTTCCGGAAGTTCTATCCCCAGTGTCAATGCCAGACCGAGTGCAATATCCATTGAACCGGAGAAATTCGTATAAAGCCTGAGAGTAAAGCATGCTGCGGCAATTATCACATATATTCCGGGATAGGCAGAATAATCGTCAAATATCGTATCGCTTATCACAGCAAGTCTCTCTGATATAACCAGAACCTTGAAAAGTCCCCATAGGACCCGCTGCGCACCATATGTCAACTTCTTGTAATCAAATCGATGTCCTTCATACAGACTTGATCCCGTGTCCTTATATCTAATTATAGGGCCACTTATCAGCAGAGGGAAAAAAGTTCCAAACAAAAGCAGTTTGAAATAATTCTTCTCAACCTTGCCCAGGCCATAATACACATCCAGAAGATATGCCATCACCGACATCGTATAAAACGAAATACCCATGGGTGCAATAAGCTTTATCGTTCCTATATCAAAGTACTTAAGTAGGGCAAGAAAACCAATATTGACAACAAGGCCGGTGACTAACAAGCGTCTGCATCTTCGTTCAGACTCAGCCTTGTCTTTGGTATCATCCTTTTCTCTTATCTTACCAATGCCTAGGGCACATACCCATGTGACAGCTATAGTTATTGCCGGATATATGACTAGATACGCATTATCAGCTATCAGGATATAAATCAGGCTTCCTATAAGCAATGCCACCCACCTAAGCTTTAACGGCAGGATATAATATATAACAAAAACTATTGCAAAAAACAAAAGATAATACAGGGATGTTATTCCCATGATCACTCTTCTCCCATGATGATTCCAACCATCTCTCCAACATTTTTCATGCCCAGTACCTGAGCCATGGTGAATTTAACTCCAAACTCCTGCTCAACAGCCGCAACAAGATTAATATGCTCAAGCGAATCCCAGTCTTCTATATCATCGGAAGTCGTTTCGGGATTTACCTCTATTTCATCATCGTCAAACACTTCTCTGAATACAGTGTTTAATCTTTCATATATCTCTTCCTTTGTCATTGATCATTCTCCTCCTCGTTTTCTATCTCTTTTACTCTTTCTGAAAAATACTCATATGATTTATCCCATTCAGAAATCGTTGATTGCGAATATGTCTTCTTTAATGGATAATTATCATTTATGTATCTTCCTAAAGCATCAGAGCACTTTATTGCTCCCCATACATTTGTGTGAGCTCCATCATCCAGATCGTATCTGTAATCAAACCCCATATCATCATATCTAAAGTTAAGATCCAAGAAATCATAACCGGCCTCTGTAACTATATCACTGCAGTAATTCATCTGCGGCTCATAGCTTTCAAGGTCTGCTCTGGGCGTCACCACAAAAAGCGCATTTAATCCTTTGTCTTTCAGATACTGCAACAGATCCCTTAGTACAGCTTCCTGATCTTTCGGAATTTCAAGACGTTCGTCGGTATATACCGCAGGAGTATCGTCTGTTCTAAACAGCTGTCTTCGTTTCTTATACTCAAACCCTTTAGTGATATTTTTCTTTCGATAATCAAACATGAGCCATTCACCAGGCTGCAACAATGATCCCCAGTTTGAATGATACTTCATGATATCCAGGTAAAATGGGAGCTTGTCCTCATATTTTTCAGTCAACGCATTTATCGCACGTATTCTGTTAAACGAATATCTCATGTTATCTACAGTTTCGCGCACATGTCCTTCATCTGAAGCCATCTCGTCATCATCCGCTATGAATGTCCTCATTTCAATGACTATAAGATCAGGCGACTGATATTTCAATCCCTCTTCTATGAGGTACTTTATTGCCTTAGGTCTAAGAGAATTTGTAGAAAGAGGATATGATGTAAAGCCATATCTATCCCACATATACGGTGCACTGAAGCTTGTACCTACCGTACTGGAGCCTATCATAAGTACATCTATACTGTTTCTCTTCTCCGCGTAGAATCCGGCAAATCTTGCCTTTGATTCTCCGCCTGTCCTCATAATATAAGACAGGCTTTTTAGCATAAAAAGGCAGATCAATATGAATATTATTATCTTAAATAGATTCTTTTTAGTCATCGATGTGTCTGATAAGCAATGTCGGAAGGTATAATATCCTCTTTAAAAGCTTTACCGGCTTGCTTTTCGAATAGCTCCTAGTTAAATACCTTTGCCATCTCTTGTCTTTGGCAATTCTGTCTCGTCTGATCTTTCTTTTTCTATATCTGATCTCCTGATTCTTTACGTGTGTATCATACTGATCAGGCTCAATCTCTTCAATAAGCCTGTCAAATCCTGCACATATATCAATGTTATCTGAAATGAAAGTTCTAAGGTCTTCGATATCCCTTTCGTTTAAATTATTCAAATGTATGCATAAGGTATCACAGCCTTCAGGGACTGCCGGATCAGACAGTCTGCACGGATAAAATGTTATCCCGTCTCTTGTATAAGGCTTTAGAGAATATCCGTCAGTAATCTTTAGGATATCGTTTGCAGCTAATGCCTTAAGAGTGTTTTCATCGAATGTATGGCCGGGAGCCATGAAAAACTCAGGCTTAATCCCGTGATCTTCCAGTATCTGCCTGCCTTTTTTGATCATTTCAGCCTGTTCTTCATATGGTACAGACGCAAACTCACTGAATGGATTAGCATCCAACAGTCCTTTGCATTCATTGCTGTATACATGTCTGTAGCCATGCTGTGCAATAAACCAGCCTTTACCTTTAAGACGTAGCATGTTTTCCCAGAAGTCCTCATCTATCTCGTCTACGACAAGATGCGGATCTTCATTTTGCGGAACTATGCCTATCAAAGGTTTTATATTAAATTCATCAAATACTTCTTCAAGCCTTTTGAAATTGTCTCTGTTAAGTCCTGGGGCTATATCATCCAGTCTGAATGTTAGTATCTTTTTCATTATCTGTACTTACCTGTTTAAGAACCACTGACCAAGCATAAGAACACTCCATATATCACGCTCTCCTTCGCCAGTATCAATGAATCTTCTCCACATAGTATCAACTGTCTTTAGATTGACATACAATCCCATTTTTTCTCGTGAAGACAACAGTATATCCCCTGCCCAGTCATAGAGTTCATCTCCTCTTAACCACTGACTTAAGGGAACTGAAAACCCTTTCTTGGGGCGGTCCATCATCTCTTTGGGAACATATCTGTATAATATTTCTTTGAGGATCTTTTTGGTTTCAATACCATCATACTTGTACTCAAGCGGCAATGACCACGCAAATTCAATAACATCTCTATCAAGTAAGGGGATCCTGGTCTCCAGAGAATGATACATTCCCGATCTGTCAACCTTTACCAATATATCATCAGGCAGATACTGCAGCATATCCATGAGCATAAGATTGTGTTCAGGATCCGTTAGGAATCCATTAGGATAAACATCGATGGCATCTTTTAATGATTCTTTGCACAAAGAGAGTCTTGCTAGCAGGATATCATCTTCCCTGATATTCCGATACCAGTCCTCAGGGGTATCTATACTTAACACAGTAGCAAGTTTGTGCAGCGAACGATTACTGCTTCCTCCCAGATTTCCGGTAAGTGTTCCGAGATTTCTTCTGAATCCCCCTTTGATAAAAGGCAGCTTATCCTTAAGGATCCTGAGTCCTCTTCTGACATCCTTATATGTGTTATACCCGCAAAAGAATTCATCACCTGCATCACCGCTTAAAGATACCGTTACATGTTTTCTTGTCATGCCGCTTACTAACATCGTCGGTATCTGTGAGCTGTCAGCAAAAGGCTCGGTGAAAGCCTTTGGAAGTTCTTTTATTGTATTGAGTATATCCTGCTTTGTGACATACATCTGGGTATGATCTGTTCCCAGATGCTTTGCACTTTCCATTGCGTACTTTGCTTCATTGTATTTTTCATCATCAAAGCCAATCGTAAAAGTTTTTACAGGCTTTTGTGACATGCTCTGCATAAGCGCAACTGTAAGCGTCGAGTCTATACCGCCAGAAAGAAAAGCTCCCAGTTCTACATCTGATATCATCTGCCCCCTTATGGAATCCTTTATCAGAACTTCAAGTCTAACCGATGCTTCCTCAAAGCTACCTGCAAATCTGTCTGTCTCTCCTTCTTTTGCGACCTTTCTTATATCCCAATATGTGATATCCTTCCATTCATTATACGGCCTTGATATTACCAGAAAATGTCCCGGCTCAAGCTTATATATGTCCTCATAAATCGTGTAAGGTGCAGGAATGTAGCCGCCTTGAAAGTAAGATGCCAGTATGGCACTGTTTATCTTATTATCAAATCCACTGAGTTTTTCTATACTTCCGATATCGGATGCAAAAAGCGTTACGCCGGCTGCTTTTCCATAGTAAAGCGGTTTTTCACCCATCCTGTCTCTTGCAAGTATAACTTCTCCAGTGATCGTGTTATACACGGCAAAGGCAAACATCCCCTTAATAAGTTCTAACGTCTTCTCTATGCCATAATGTTCTATCGCATTAAGCAATAATTCAGTATCGGAATGGCCTCTAAAGCTGATATTCTTGTCTTCTTTTATCAGCTGTTCCTTTATATCAAGATAGTTATATATCTCACCGTTAAAGACAATTATATATATCCCGGATATACTCTCCATGGGTTGTGCACCGGTTTTGGACAGATCAATTATCGAAAGCCGTCTGTGCCCAAATGCAGCAAGTCCGTCCTTGCTAAGCCAAACCCCGCCATCATCAGGACCTCTGTGAATGATCGCATCATTCATTCTGTTTATCTGCTCTATCGGGTCATTAACATGGCCCAATATACCATTGATACCGCACATCTGTATTACCCTTTTATCTTGTGCTTAAGTTCTGAAAGAGCATTTATCATCTTTGCTTTTGTTCCGTTAACCTGTATGAAGTCATAGCAGATAACAGACTCTCCTCCGAACGATTCCTTGAACTCGGTTATGCTTGCTACGTCTTCAGTCTTTCCTGCGCCTCCCCAGTCATAAACAGACAGTCCTTTTTTCTTAAAGAACTTCATCTCTTCGTAATGGAGTGCTCTGTTTGCCATCCCAATGATATTTTTTGAGTTATCACTTCCATCCCTGAGTCTAAAAAGAGATGCGGAATGAAATAGTCTTGCTGTCTTTTCATCGTATATATGAGTATGATATACAGCCCTCTCTCCATCTACCAGTGCATAGGCAAGCGTAAATGCCTGCTTATTAATATATGCTTTCATCTCTTTAAAAAGAGAATCTTTATCATCAAGTGTTATCCCCTTGCTCTTCCAAAAATCCTCAAAAAAATCCAAATATTCGTCTAGTATGTCATCTTTGATATCTTTACTGTCAAGGATCTTAAATTCTATATTTTCCCTGTAGGCTCTGTTTACCTTGTAACGGCAGCCTTTCGAAAAACGAGAGAGCATATCTTCCTCGGTATCTGTAAGGTCGGATACAAGTGTAAGGAACTGCTCGCTTCCATCACTAGCAAAAGCAGCTTGTCTGTATTGAATTATCCCGTTATCATGCACGGGATATTCTGCAAACCAGACCTTTTTCATGACTGTCCCGTGTAGTGTTTTTTCTATTATGATCATACTTCTTCTCTGTATTTGAACATATTTATACAAAATAAAATTTTACCACAAATGACACTTTTAGACAAGAAAACGCCAATCCAAAATATATGTTGAATAGTGGGTGGATTTTTTATAAAATCTGATAAGAAGCGGAAAGGAATAATTATTTTGTTTAAAAGCAAAACTGATAAAAATCTTATAAATGATTCATTTACAATACTACTTTATGTGATTCCTCTTGTATTCTATCTGTTTTTTGCATTTTTCGATGGTGTCGTATGGTGTGTGGACAGTGACAGTTATGTGATAATGCATGAATGCAGAGAACCACTTTATCCGACTTTTCTTGCACTTCTGAGAGGATTATTCGGCGTTCAAAACGATTCATACCTTTTTGCGGCTGTTATCATACAATCTCTGCTGGCTGCAATCGCTGCATCAGTATTGACGGATTTTATTCGTAAAATCTGCGGTTTGGGCAGGCTGATCAGTCTGGTGATCTTATCCGTTCCCTTATTTACATCTCTTCTTAACAGATTTGTCGCATCAAGAGGATCTATGTACTCTAACAGCATCCTTACTGAAGGTCTTACGATAAGTCTGTTCCTGTTATTCATGAGATTTTGTATAGGTTACATCGTAACAGGTAAAAACTCGGATCTGATAAATGGTTCAATCATAGCCATAATAGGCATCCTAACAAGAAAACAGATGTATATAATGCTTTTACTGTTGGTCATATCTGTTGTATGGAGTAAACTATCCCACAGAAAAGGGTCCGTCAGAGGCGTGGCATTATATATCATCAGGGATCTGGTCATAACGATCGGTATAATACTTGCATTTTCAGTTTTGTGTGACAACATCTACAATAAAATTGTTCACGGCAGTTTCCACATTCATACAGAAGATAACCGCTTTGTAAGTACCATGGCTTTTTATGCAGCTAAAAGAGAGTATGTAGAGTACATTCCGGAAGAATACAAGGATTTGTTTTTGGAAATATATGATATATGTGACAGCAACGGATGGGTCATGAAGTATTCTCCCGATAACTGGTATGATGCGACATCACATTTTGGCGATAACTATGATCATATTCAGCTTGATACGATGGAGCTTATCATGACAAAGCATCATGATGAATGGAACATGAGCAATATGTCATATACCGAGAAGCTAGACGTTGTCAGATCTGAATTTAATAAGGCTCTTATCCCCCACGAAATACCTGAGTTGTCAAAAGTGATCTTCAACAACTTTTTAGAAGGTCTGGTCAATACTGTTGCTCAGAAAAGGAGAATACTATGTCTGTACACAGCTGTTATCTATCCCGTGTATGCAGCATTATTGATATATCTGATAAAAAAAAGAGACAAAAACGATCCAAAAAGAACAAACGCTCTTATTGTTTCGTGCATGTCTCTCATTGCAGTTCTTATTAATGTAACTATCGTATCCATGGTCATATTTCCGCAGACTAGATATACGATATATGGAATGCCCCTATTCTATATCTCGATTCTTGTCATGATCAATGAATTTTCTAATAAACGAGATATCGATTAACGATCATAGGTATATTCAAAATGGTCGCACGTATAATAAACCTGCTTTTTAATCGGATTCTGCGGATCACTCATGAATAATATTCTTATATCCGCATATGCATGTTCATCATCATACAGATAATTAGTGTCAGTATCTCCGTTTACAGTCAGAATCTGGAAATTGTCTACTATAGGAGAATATTGAAGTTCTCCGACTTCCACAGACCATGTTTTAGGCTCACCGAATCCAACATAATCATCAACCATTTCTCCAGTTTTTATCAAAAAATAAGGTTGATCCAACGAGGCGGCTTCATCTATTCGCGACTCAGGATATAGATTTTTTATAAGCCTCATAAAAGTTTTGTCATAGTATACTTCCGTTGATCCATTGATCTTTATTATATACTGTTCATCTGACATGGAGAGCATCATAAGCTGTGCATACAGATCCTTCTGATCTATAGCCTGATGCTTGACATCATCAACATATTCTTCATTAGCCTTATCCCATTTTTCGTATCCAGGGTCACCTCTGTGATCTATAAGCCCCATTTCTTCAGCCACGCCCGAATCTGACAGCCATTTAGCAAAGTAAGAAGAAGCTTTAGTCATACCAAGAACGTTCAAATGCCCGGAATCGCATAAATCAATATTCACATCGGTCAGATCTGTCAAAGTCAGCATATCGCAATACGGAACACTGTATTCCTCACAGATTTTTTTAGCGGTATAATTTGCTCTCTGCCCCATTTCCTGAGCATTATAAGGCAACGACATTACCATTATATTAATGCCTCTCTTCTCACACTCCAAGATCATCCGTCTCAGGTATTGAGTTCCTACTGTTTCCGAAGGAAGATCTGTCCAGTCAGGATTTAGATTAAATACATAGGGATCTGCATGAAGCTCATACTTGGGATCAGCTCCCATCAGTTCATTGCAGGGCATCTTATTTACAACTCTTAGAAAATCGTTTTCCTGCAACTCCTTCCATCTATCATGATAAGCTATGAAATTGAACAAAAACTCTCTTTGAATATCTTTGCTTTGAAACAGATCCCTGCAGGCCCTTACCTTCATGGGACTTATCGGATACACATCCAGTGCGAAATGCTGCATGTCAAGAGTTGTGTTTGCATTCTCATCATCCTGATATCTGATGTCATATTCAAGCATATATGAGTCTACCACTATCAGTTTTGGATTGCATTTTTCTAGCGCGAGCATCATCTGCCAGAAAGTAGCTTGCATCGGGCTGCCGTATGCTCCCATGTTATAGGATGTAAACCCTGTCTCGGAATAAATCTGTATCGGATTTATCCCGTTTATAACGTGAGATGTCCCGAAAAACAACATATCCAGATGATCTTCCCCGGCTTCCTCAAAAAATCCCGAATATCTCTCATATCCTGATTTGTTCTCCACAACGATGCATGACAGATAAAGTGCCAAAAAAAGCAGAGCACCGAAACATAGAATCTTTATAAAAATCTGTAAAATCTTTTTCATATCAGTCATCAAAACCCTGTATATATAAAGTTAGCTGCATCGTATCCTTTACCCCAGACACCGCAGATAAAAACAAACACTATCGCAGCAATGTATATCATCCATCTAATAATCAAAGGCAGTTGAAGTATTCTGTCTCTGATACTTATCTTTTTATAATTCATATGATCCGTGAATGCCAAAACAGCGATCATTATCATCACTACGATCATATCTGGTCTGGCTAGGCCTGCACCAAATAATGACCCGTCAAATATCGCCCATGGAGAAACATGAGTACACTCTTTTATTATAGTGAACGCTTTTTGAAAAGAATCTGCTCTGAAAAATATCCATGCAAGATTGACTAAAAAGAATGTGCATACCACTTCCAATGCCGAGAATAATCTGCCGTTTTTATTCTCGATAGCCTTCATTGCTACTTTTTTCTTAATAGGTGCTATAAGATCAGATATCACCTGGTACAGACCATGAAGCAGTCCCCAAAATATAAAAGTAAATGACGCACCATGCCATATACCGCTGATCAGAAAAACTATCATTATATTGATCAGTTTTTTGGTGTGTCCTTTTCTGCTTCCGCCGAGCGGTATATAGATATAATCCTTAAGCCATCTTGAAAGGGATATGTGCCATCTTCTCCAAAACTCCGGTATGCTCTTTGCCAGATATGGTGTATTAAAATTCTCGCAGATGCTTATTCCGAATAATTCGCCGACTCCCAAGGCTATACAGCTGTAGCCTGCAAAATCGCTATATATCTCCAATGTATAAAAGATTGTAGCCAGTCTGACTAGCGTTCCTGAAAAAAGCTCCGGATTCTCATAAACAGTATTTACAAAAATATCCAATCTGTTCGCCAATACCAGTTTTAACATAAATCCCCAGAGTATCAATAACAAAGCTTTTCTCATACTGTCATAATTTATCTTCTGAGGGTGTTTCAACTGCGGTATCAGATTTCCTGCTCGCTCAATCGGTCCGGATGATACCGTCGCAAAAAATGACAAATATGTATATACGAAAAGTATATTCTTTTCCGGTATGACCATTCTCTTTTTGCAATCAGCAACATACGCTACAGACTCAAACACAAAAAATGACAATCCTAGGGGCATTGTTAAAAGCAACAGTCTCTCCGGTATGCTTCTTCCATACTTTTCAACTATTTCCTGAGAAATGATCTGCAGTATATTTAGATATTTAAAAAACAACAATATCCCACACAGCAATACCACAGTGATCTTTGTAGCATGTTTCTTTTCACAAAACAAACCGCCAAGATATGTGATCAGCGTTACTGCCAAAAGGATAATTATCATCCATCCGCTTAGAGAATAATAGAATACGCTGCTCGCCATAGCGATCACAAGATACCTATATTTCGATGGAAATATATGATAGATCAGACATGAAACTATGATAAATACTATAAAACTGAAAGATGTAAAATACATCGTTATTCCTTCCTGTGTGGCATTTTTATTCTTACATTAGTTTAAGAGATTAAGTGATACAACGCAACCCTTTATATCATGTATCAAAAAGATTATTGAAGAGAATAAAGATTTCAATTAGAATAACTTTGTAAATGATTTGATCTGATTGGAATAATTTTATGAGTAGAATAGCATTTCATTTAAACTGTCTTGCTCAGGGCGGTGCGGAGCGTGTTGTTTCTTCACTGGCCAACCAGTTATGTGCTATGGGCGAGGACGTCTATATAGCAACTGAATGGCAGGAAGAAAATGAATTTGAAATAGATAAAAGAATCACAAGGGTTCATGTAGGCCTACATGAAGACGATGAGAAGAAAAGCCGGATCGCCAAGTTCATACTCAGAGTCAGATACCTTAAGGATTTTGTTAATGAATATAAACCCGACATACTGATTGCATTTGCCCGGCGAGCCAATTATAGGGCACTGATGGCTGCAGGGAACAGCAGTACACCTGTTTTGATATCTATAAGAACAGATCCCGTCGGACACTACGACGCATTATCTGATAAGATACAGATAAGATGGCTATTCCCGAAAGCCGCCGGTTGCGTCTTCCAGACAAAAGGCCAGAAAGAATTCTTTTATCCTTATCTTCAGGATAATTCAAGAATCATCTTAAATCCTATTAACCCCAAATATATAGGCATTGCTCCTGTTGATGAAAACAAAAAGGAAAAAGCCGTAGTCCACCACGCAAGACTTGTTGACTTCAAAAATCAACCTATGCTACTTAAAGCATTTATTAAGGTTCATGAAAGATTTCCGGATTATGTACTGCGTCTTTACGGCGGAGATTCCAAAGACGGGACTAAAGAGATACTTGAAGATATTATCAGCACAAATAACGCTCAAAACTATATCTTTCTAATGGGAGCAAGCGATGATCTTGAACATGAACTCCCAAAAGGTATGATATATGCCTTCAGTTCTGATTGGGAAGGGTTGCCCAATTCCGTACTTGAAGCCATGTCACTTGGTATGCCTGTAATATCCACAGACTGTCCGTGCGGGGGACCTGCTACTGTTATCCGCAACATGGAGAACGGACTTCTTGTACCGATAAAGGATGAAAATGCTTTGGCAGATGCCATGATAAAACTTATCACAGACAGGGAACTTGCTATTTCGCTCGGAAATGAAGCCAGACATATTTCAGATATCGCGAATTCAGCCGCTGTTGCTCAGCAATGGATATCATACATACAATTTATACTGAATAACCAGAGGAGACACTAAACATGTGCGGTATATGCGGTTATGTTTCAAAAGAATATTTATCACCAGACGCTCTAAAGATCATGAACGATACAATGTATCATCGTGGTCCCGATGACAGTGGCGTCGAGGTTTTTGCTGACAATGATCTCAATATTGGATTAGCTCAAAGAAGGCTTTCAATACTTGATCTTTCTCCTTTGGGTCATCAGCCTATGCATTCTGCTGACGGCCGTCTTTCGGTTGTCTTTAACGGTGAGATCTATAACTATCGAAAACTAAAAGAAGAACTAAATGATTACCCTTTCATATCAACCTGTGACACAGAAGTCATACTGGCTGCTTATTTAAGATGGGGTATATCGATGGTCGATCATATCAACGGTATGTTCGCGATTGCAATATATGACAGGAATGAATCAACGCTTTACCTTATCAGAGACCGTATAGGTAAGAAGCCCCTCTTTTACGGTCTTTTTAACGGCGGGATATACTTTGCATCGGAATTAAAACCACTAATGACATGTCCAAATCTAAAACTCGATATCAATCCCTCAGTTATACCCAGGTATATCTTCCAGCAGTATATATGTGGTCCTGATACGATTTATAAAAACGTATTTAAGCTTTCTCCCGGTGGAGTTTTAAGCTTTAGCAAAGGCGAAGTCAAGACTTGGAAATACTGGGATATCAAGTCGGTTTATGGCAAAAAATCGCAAGAACTCGTATCCAATTTTGATGAAGCCAAGAGCGGGCTTAAGGAATGTCTCAAAGAAGCTGTAGCTTCAAGACTAATCGCGGACGTACCAGTAGGGACATTCTTATCCGGTGGTTATGATTCATCACTTATAACCGCAATTGCTCAGTCTCAGTCTTCATCTCCTATCAAGACTTTCTGTATCGGGTTTGACGTTCCTAAGTACAATGAAGCTGTTTATGCCAAAGAGATTGCAAAATATCTCGGTACTGATCATACAGAACTCTATATAGAGACCGATCAGATGTATGATCTGGTCGAGTCCGTTTCCAAATACTATGATGAACCTTTTGCCGACAGTTCGCAGATTCCCTCAATGCTTGTATCAAAGCTTGCACGTAAAGATGTCACTGTCGCTTTATCAGGAGACGGCGGTGATGAGTTTTTCTGCGGATATAATATCTATGATAATGTAAAACAGGCTCAGTTTCTCGATAAAGCAGGAGCTATTGTAAATGTCCTTGGGGAAATAGGTTTCGGTGATAAAAGGCTTATAAACAAGATGCCTTTCAGAGTAAGAGTTGTTGCAAGTAATCGTGATCCTCTCACAAAGACTCAGATAGCAAGCGCTTCCTACATAACAGCTGCAACTCATTTTTTGGCAGATGATATCATTACAAAGAATGATATCCTTCCGATCAAATATCCTATCGAAAACACTTATAATGTGAATAACTGGCAGATAAGACGTATGCTTCTTGATATGGATACCTATCTTGCCGATGACATACTGGTAAAGATGGACAGAGCATCCATGAAATACTCGCTAGAGAACAGATGTCCTATTATGGATACAAATGTCATGGAGTATTCCTTCAGGATACCTCATGAATTCAAATATCATAAAGGCAATAAAAAATATATACTCAAAGAGCTTGCTTATGATTACATTCCCCATGAAATGCTCGAAAGACCTAAGCAGGGGTTTGGAGTCCCAATGGATATGTGGCTTCGCGGTCCATTAAGAGAGCCCCTAATGGAATACAGCAAGCCCGATTACATAAAAAAACAGGGTCTGTTTAACCCTGTTTATGTATCATCGTTTATTGAAAACTATCTTAACAGCGGAGATGCCGGCCCAGCTACAGGCGCAAATTACAGCAAGCTGGTATGGGCATATTACATCTTCCAGCAGTGGTATGAATTCAGCCTTAAACAGTCATCTCACTGATGCTTGTAGACGGCATTGTCATCAAAGTACTTGCGATACTCGCAGAAATCTTTGCATTCTCTGTCAATGCTGTCTATGAGTTCGATTTCTTTTTCTCTCACAAGTGACTTGTAATTTTCAAAGTTATCATAGCCCGGTTCAGTCCAGCCGAACGGATGCACCAATATCTGAACCTTGTTATGATTCATGATATTGTCTCTGTCAGGGTATCCGTATCTCCATATATGGTTGGCATCAGACATATACTTGACCTCTACATCTGAATCCTCGTTAACATCCTCCGCAAATGTAAAGAAATCATCCTGATATGCGTTTAAAATGCCATCCAGTTTTATATTCTCCCTGAGGACATCCTTTGACGGACGATGAATTGAAAAAGTATCTACCTTGAATCCAAACATATCAGAAAGGATATCCATCTCTTTGATTATCTGTTTTCTGATCTGATGCATGTCAGTCATTCCGTTTAAGGCAAAATGAAGTCCGATATTCTGGCCGCGTTCATGCATATCCCTTATCATGTCCATATTCTTTTTTGAAAGCAGATTGTATGAATTATTTGTCCATTGAAAGAAATAATCCGAAGTAAAATCCATACTTTCCTCAACCTTGGACATTGCATAGGCTCTTTCAACGCTATATTCAACATCGTGACGCATTATGACAAATCTGTCACGCCCGATTGCAGTCTTGTAATCGCATGCAGCTCCTGTTTCCTTTACTATCTTTACGATGTCTCTGTAATCACTGTACGAAAACATAAATCCTCCTGTAAAAAGCATTCTCAGCTAAGAACATCCCCTATTTTTATTTCTGTACTACATTCATATTCATCTATTATTATTGAGCCGTCAACAGTTCTTACTATCGGCTTCCCATCGAATACATCAACGATTTCTCCAGGCGAATACATCGAAAAATCCATCATTTCATCAAATGGTTTTGCTCTCCATATTGTAACCTTTAGATTAGGATCATCATTAACGTAGCAAAATGCACCTGGAAATGGCGCTGCTACACCTCTGATAAGATTATATATGTTTCTAGTCCTGTCTTTCCAGTCAATCTTGCCATCGGCAGGTGTTCTCTTTTGATACCATGAATCATAATCTTTCGAATCGGTATGTATCTCGACCTTTCCAGATTTATAGGCAGCAATAAGCTTAGCTATAAGTCTCTTGCTCGCTATCATGTTCTTATACTGTGCCGTTCTGATATCGTCATGAGCATTTATTGAAAACATCTCTGTTGCAAATACGTTTGGGCTGTCTGCTTTCTCGTCATATCTAAAAAGATTAAGATTAAATCTACTGTCTCCTAGTATTACAGACCAATTAAGAGGTGATCTCCCCCTGCCAAACGGAAGATATCCACAATTACCGTGAAATCCAAAAATACCATATTCAAAACGCTCAAGAACATGTGCTGGTATAAGGCGCTGCCATCCCATAACAATACCTATCTCAAAAGTATTTGACTCAAAGAATGCCTTTGTTTCATCATCAGCAAGGCCATAGGATTTTGCTTCATAAACAGGAATACCGTATCTGTCTGTAATAAATGACAGTCCTTTATAACCTGAAATCTGATTTTTTCCGGTAACTTCTTTGGCAACAGTTATCACAAGATCCACTTGGCATAATTGGGTCTGAATATAGTCTATGATATTTTCAGAGGTGTCTTTAACACCAAATACTACTACCTTATAATTTTTCATTCGTGCTTAATCTCATCCTCTACAATAAATACCGGCTTTCATTTTATGGCTTCAAATCCTCTCCATATATAATTTCCTAATATGGATAAAGATACCATCAATGCTCCCAGTGAAAATAATATCATTATAAACAGACTTGTCCAACCCTCGACAGGTTCACCTATAACTGCCCACTTTAACAGAAAATACAAGATCATTAACACGGATAATACGCTGATAAACCCACCTGTATATCCGACAAAATTAATCGGAAAACTCGAATTTACAAACATCATATCCATAAAACATTTTATCTTTTTTTTCAATGTCCATCTACTGGTTCCTATATTTCTAGCTTTTCTAATGTATGGAACCCACGCTGTTCTGAATCCAAGTGAGAGTATCTGTCCTTCTATGGCTGTATTTGTTTCATCCATATTTAAAAGTACATTAATTGCCCTTCGATCGAGCAATTCAATATTGAACCCTCCATTAGGCATGTTCGGAAACGCGAACTTTCTGGCACACCCATAATAGAAATTGGCAAAAAACTGTTGTACTCTGCCTTCCTCTCTGCCAGCTCTGGTCGCTATTACGACATTATATCCTTCTTTCCATTTTGAAAACATATCCAGTATCAATTCGCTGGGTTCCTGAAGGTCTGCCGCCTTATTAATAGCACAGTCTCCGCTGCAGTGCTCCAGTCCGCATAGAATCGCAGGATGCTCCCCGAAGTTACGTGACAGATGATATAAAGTGATCCTGTCATCCATATCAAACAACTGCTTCATTTCTTCCCAGCTGTTATCTTCGCTTCCATCATCTACCATTATTATTTCGTAGTCATCTCCTTGTTTTAATATGACATCAAGAGCTTTTTCTTTCATGTCATTATATAAGGGTAGGAGTGCTCCCTCATTATAATATACCGGTATTATTATACTTAGTTTTGACATTATTTTATGTTTTCCCACTCTTCCCACGGAATTCCGACTATTTCGTCAAGTCCGTAGTATAATTCATATAAATTGCTTCCAAATGAATCAGGGTCTTCACTGATATCATTGTCCTGGTAGATAAACGTATATTTATTATCCCATTCTTTTCTCAGCATAGGTAGCGTAAGCGAATAATTACCCTTAGCTTTCTGTTCATTTACATATTCCTGCCGTATATCAAGTTCCCTCAATATCCTAGTCATATTCGCCGCATTATCAATATAGGATTTGGACATATATAGAAACATGATTACTATAGCACTCGTAAAGAACAGATTAATATGTGTATCTTTTTTATCTATAAATTGCATCAACTGCATACACGCAATAAGAAGCATAAAGCTACTCCCCATAAATGCCCTGGGCATTGGTATGGTCGTAACGATTATAATGTAAATTGATATTAATGCCACTATAACAAACGCATATATATCTTTCAGATCACGCAGTTTCTTTTTATTGTAGATATGATTATATACTAGAAAAATCACAATCAAGACAATAAGCAAAGACATATATTCATATATTATATCATTGATTTTTATTAGCCTTCCCAGATACAAAAAAATACCAGTCTGATGTTCATCACTGGCTCTGACAGCTCCTCTTATTCTGTTCCCCGGAGCAATGACCATGATGATCAGCCCCGAGGTTAACCCTAAAATCCCTGATATATCAAACGCAGTAATATGCTTTTTTATCTTAAACAGCATACTATCTTTTTCATCAGCTTTAAGATAAATATCTACGAAAGTAAAATATATGGCAAGCAAGAACACACCGCCAGAAGAAAGCTCATTACCTGCTCCTGCCAGTAGTCCCCAGACAAAGATCAGTATTATCTGTGATATTTTACGGTTTGTTTGAAAATTCTTCAATCTATATCTGTAAAATGCAAGAAATCCAAATTCTATAACAAGGCACCACAGATAATTACATGCTCCACATACCCACAATACTGTCTGAGCGAAATCTATACCCCATATCCAAATATACAACGCAATGAGAGCCAAAGTCTTATTGTCATACTTGTCTTTTTTCTCAATATTGCAGTATAGAGAAATGATTAATGCAATAAAGAAAAAGCTATTGATCACGTTAAAAAATGGCTTTGGATAGGCATCAGCGATTCGCGTAAATATATATGATTCAATGCGGCCCAACCAAGTATTATAGTATGTCCAGGAATCTCTTAGTATATCTGGTAAAGCAGCATGCTTTCCCGGGTGCCAATAGAGATCATCAGACACTGGAGGTGTTAAAAAATTATAAACCAACACAGCAAGAAAATTTACACCCAGGATTGTATAAAAAATCCGTTTTCTATTTCTTTCCGTTTTCAATGCTATTCTACCTGTCAAATTCTGATTTAGTCATTTTACTGTTCTATTCTCTGGATTATCTGGCTTGCAACATGTTCTGCAAGTATCCTATATCCTTCTTTATTACAATGTATTCCATCATATACGAACTGAGAGTTGATATCAGGGTCATGGGAATTCAGTATATTATTATTATACATATCTATCACTTCAAATCCATACTGCGGAGCTATAGTGTTGATGGCTTCGGCAAAGGATTTCTGAGGGACCATATTATTTGTATCTAAAGCATATACAGCATCATTTAATATCGTTGAAGGAGGATTTATATAAATGAGTTTGCAATAATTCTCTTCATTATGTTCTCTGTATGTCCATTTCATACGGCTGAGCATATCATCAAGATCGCCGCAGAATGTATCATCCACCATTCTTTTCTCGTATTCTATCTCACCGAACTGCCACTTGTTTTCAAACAGCATATCATTGCTTCCCCCCATGACTATTATGATATCGCTGTCTTTATCTATTTCAGTCCAGCGTTCACACATTGGATAATGATCCACACAGCTGCAGACTGTAGAACCGCCGATACCAAGATTGACTACTTCCTTGCATCCAAGTATTTCCTCCAATTGTTTCGGCCAATTATACTTTTCTCTTTCTTCATCATCCAGATTGCTCCCTGCGGTGATACTATCTCCCATAACCGTAATCTTTACTTTTGAAAAATCAATTGTACTGTTTTCTATAACCCTCTTGTCAAAAGCATTGACAGCCATAGTCTCTTCATATGAAGATCTAGTCGCCAACTTATCTTCAAGCGTAGTATCTGAATTTATCAAAGGATAATCCTTTATCCATTTTACCGGAGCCGATTCTATACTTCCCGGTTCAGGCTTATCATTTTGTATATCCGAATCATCGCCTTCCTGCTTGTTCTCCTTATCAGATGTCATCTTATCCATAAGGTCCTGAAATTTCAGTTCTGCTTCAAGATCATAATCCGGCTTTGCTTCTTCCTCAGATTCCGTATCTTCAGTAGTCTCGGCTGTTTCTATCGTTTCTATAGGTTCTGTGACCTCTTCGACCTCATTTTGTGAATAATCATTATCTGTTATTAGTGTCTTTAGATGTATACTTCCAAGTGTAAGAACAACTCCCAAAAGAACACAAATAAGACGTATTAACCATTCTTTCATAACATCCCTCTTTTCTATATGAATCTAATAACTAGTTTAATAATATAAGGAAATTATGATAAAAAGGAAAAAGAAAAATTAAGATTTCTTTAACTTTGATTCATGACTAATAATATACCAATTTTCTAAATTTGCCCACCTTTATAATTTCATTTAAACATGTTAAACTATATTCATGAATATGAATTCGGAGGTCTACTATGAAGGTTGTTATCCTTGCAGGCGGATATGGTACAAGAATAAGCGAAGAAAGTCACCTCAAGCCAAAACCCATGATTGAGATTGGTGATAAGCCAATATTGTGGCATATCATGAAGGAATACTCACATTACGGGTTCAATGAATTCATCATCTGCTGCGGTTACAAGCAACATGTGATAAAAGAGTGGTTCGCAGACTACTACCTGTACAACAGCGATGTTACATTTGATTTTTCCAATAATAACAACATGACGGTTCACCAGAATGTATCTGAGCCTTGGAAGGTAACTCTTGTTGATACTGGGCTTGATACAATGACAGGTGGTAGAATAAAGCGTATTCAAAAATATATAGGCAATGAAACATTTATGCTAACATATGGTGATGCGGTATGTGATGTAGACATAAACCGCGTATTAGCGTTCCATAAAGAACACGGTAAAGCCGCTACCATCACAGCCGTTCCGGTAGGGCAGCGTTTCGGTGTGCTGACACTTGATGAATCAAATGATATAACAGCTTTTCGCGAAAAAAGTGAACTGGACAGCAGTTATATAAATGGCGGATACATGATAATCGAACCGTCTGTTTTTAACTATATAAAAGATGATAGTACTGTTTTTGAAAAAGAACCTTTGGCTATGCTTTCATCCGAAAGACAATTAAAGGCATTTAAATACAAAGGCTTCTGGCAGTGTATGGATACCAAACGAGAAAAAGATATGCTCGATGCCATGTGGAACAATAACGATGCCCCCTGGAAAGTCTGGGACTGATGATCAAGAAACGTCGGTAATTCAACCGACGTTTTCTTTATTGTTTTATCAGCTTTTTAATATAGTCTTCCCATCGTCTGTTAACAATTCCAGGATCAAATCTTTCTACAATATACTTGGCATTATTACCAAGCTTTTCTCTAAAACCGTAATCAGAAATAAGCTTTGTTAGCTGTTCAACCAGCGCTTTTTTGTCATCAACAGGTATCAGTATCCCGTTTTTATTATTTTCTATAAGGTCTGCAGGTCCTCCGCAAGGACAGTCGGTTGATATGCATGCAAGTCCCAGACACATAGCTTCAATAAGTGCATTAGGCATGCCTTCCCGCTTTGACGGAAGTACAAATATGGAAGCATCCCTGATATATTTTGATACATTCTCTACCTGACCATGAAATACTATCCGATCTTGAGGATACCGTTCTTCAAGTTCTTTTCGCAGTTCTCCGTCACCATAAAGATGCAAACTCCACTCAGGATTTTCATTCTTTATCTCATCAAATGCCTGTATAAGCATTCTCTGGTTTTTGTTATCATCTATACGTCCGACACAAACTATTTCTTTTCTTCGTTCTTCACTTATAGCTATTTCTAAGTCGCACGCATTAACGCTGTTTGGTAGTACAACAGATTTTTTCTGCAATCTATCTGGAAGGAAACTCACTGCCCTGTTAGTCTGCATTATTATACCATCTGCAAAACCGAACATAAAAAAGGACAAATATCTAAAAAGCTTACCCTGCAGTTCTCTTGCAGGATCGCTCCTTATACTGATCGCAACGGGAATGCTTAGCCCTCTGGATGATGCTATTGCCATGAGATTATTCTTTTTGATAAAAGAAATGATTATATCCGGCTTTATACCCTTCCAGATATTTCTGAGCTTTGATATCCTTCTAAGCAAGTTGCATATACGTGAATCGCTTTCCTCATCCTGTGTTATATCTGCCAAAATTCTCGTAACACCTTCAGGAACTTCATATTCCGGCTCTTCTATGAGCTTTGTCACAAGATATACCTTATATCCGCGAGTACAAAAATATGAGGCCAGGTTCACCATTACATGTTCGGCGCCTCCCCTTGTAAGACTCCCTATATAAAATGCTATTGTATTTCTTTCTGAGTGATCCACTCAAATACCTCTTCATACTGTGCTGCGATCTTAACGGGATCGAATTTCTTGCATGTTGCCTTTATTATATCTCTGTCCCAGCTCTGATCGAGTGCAAGCAACGTTTTTTCTGCAAGAATCTCGATATTGTCCTGCTCGACCAAAAAACCGTTAACACCGTCTTCTACTATTTCTTCAGGTCCTATAGGACAATCATATGAAACAACCGGTATACCGCACCCTATAGCTTCAATGAGTGCATTCGGCATGCCTTCATACTGCGAACATAGTATGACAACATCTGTGTTGCTATATACATTGTCCATATCTTTTCTTATGTCATCGAAGATAACCGAACCTACAACATCAAGATTTTCTGCCAATTCTTTTGTCTGTTCTATCAGATTTCCGTTACCTACTATTCTCAGAACAGCATCCGGCCTCTTTCTATTTATCAACGCAAATGCCCTGATCAGATGTTCTGGCTGTTTTTGTGGATCTACCCTGCCGATAAATGTGATCCGATTTCTTGCATTGATATTTGGATTATTTTCAGATGACCTCTTCTTATCTACACGAGTTATCAGATCTAAGCTGACCGGATTGTATATTACTTTCATATTCTCTTCAGATGTCACACCAGAATCAAGGAGCATCTTTCCCATTGCCTTGCATTGAGAAATCACCATATCCATATCTTTCATCTGAGATTGAGCTTTTTTCAGATAGTTTTCTACAATAGGGGATACATTGTCCTCCTTAGCCAGAGATATGTTAACATTATTGAGTACCCTGACTATAAGTCTTGTATCAATGAGTCTAAGTTTTTTCAATTTATTCAGTATTACTGCCATCTCCATCCCGAATATGAACACGAATTGGGGTTTATTCTTTTTTATATATCTTAGCATCGGCAAAGCCGCATATCTTAATCTGCTGACTCCCAGTTCATGTATCCGCACTCTTTTGTCAATAAGATGTGTATTTACATCATTCTTAAGATTTAGAACCACAATATTAACTTCATGCCGTTTAACCAATTCATTTGCGAGGTTTACACAGACTCTCTCCGAACCTCCTATTCCCATGTGGGCAATGAAAATATGTATCTTCATCGATTTTCATCCATGCCTTTCGTATAGAGATCGGTGTAGTATGCGACCTGATTATTTACATCATAGTCGCTATCCTTCATCAACTGTTGAATAACGCTGTTCTCACTGCTTCTTTCATTCCATAATTCAACCGCAGATGTCATGCCATATATCGAATGCAGTTTCTCTGCCCACTGTAGCGCGTTTTTATTAAGACTTTCGAATTCCACTAGATCTGTAACTTTCACCTGTCTGGTAACTCTATCTGATACGAGGCATCTTAAACCTGCTGCCTGAGCTTCCACTACTGTTCCCGGCATACCTTCATATAGAGACGGGAATACCAATGCATCAAAAGCCTGGTAAAAAGGTGCTATCGGAGATTTTTCTCCTGTGAATATTATCTTGTCTTTTACAGATTCTTTTCCTGATGATATAGCCTTTGTATCAAGTTCATTGACTAAAGACTTCATATCTTCCATTAACGCACCAGCACCAACCATCATCAGCACTGCATCATTTCTCAGATTGACATATTCAGCAAACATCTCAATAAGAAATCTGTGATTTTTTGCCTCTCTGAAACTTCCTGTATGACCTATTACAAATCTATCTTCTATTCCATATTCTCTACGTACACTGTCACGGATGGCTGAGTTGACCGCATAATCGTTAACGTTCACGGCATTTGGCATTATCTTAACAAGACCGTCCGAATAACAGTGTTCCCCGAATACAGCCTTTGCCGCCAGATCCGAGCAAGCTATCATTTTGTCGCATCGAGATGGCAGCTTTTTTCTTAGCATATTTGTCAGCATACCCTTAATACCGCTGTCAACTCCTGCACTCCTGGCATGAGCTATCGTAAATGGTATGCCCGCCTTTTTTGCTATAGGCAGATAAATAGATGCTGTACTTGTTATGTGGCCATGTACTGCTGCATAATCGCTATGTTCGGCAAAAAAGTCCTTTACTTCTTTAACATAAATTTTATGATTATATATTCTGTATCTTGGAATTGTATACACATGACCACCCAGGCTTTCGATCTCGACGTCAAAATGGCCTGTTTTTCCTCTAGATACCAGAAAGTCAAACTGTATTCTATCTCTATCCATATGCCTGTACAGATCCATTATACGACTCTCTGCTCCTCCAAGAGAAGTGCTTCCTAATACCTGCAAGACTCTTATCATATTTACCTCTTTACTGACCATGTATTACTGTTCCTTTGCTGGCTTTTTTGCTTACCAGATAATGCTTAGCAAGAGCCGTTAGGTATTCTTTAAGATTACCTATGCGGGTTCTTGTTTCTGGTAATACCGCCAGATACTCGTCAAAGGATATGAACTTATCCCTGTTTTCGTTTAGCATCTTTTTAAATGCCTCAATACCATCCTCTGACATTGTGTTGGTATGAAGTACATAGGTACTGTACCCATCCTTACCACTTATGCATTCACTCCTTCTTCTACTGATAGGGTAAAACGTAACTCCCTCTCGGATGTAAGGCTTTGATCCAAATCCGTCCGTTATAGCATTGATACCATTCGCTTTCAATGCCTTCAAAGTATTCTTATCAAATGTATGACCGGGAGCCATGAATGCTATCGGTTCAAGTCCCCATTCTCTTAGTTGTGAGAGGCCCTGTCGTATCATGACTTCCTGTTTATCATAATCCACACCTGCGAACTCGGAAAACTCGTTTATCGGAAATATCCCCTTTTCTGTTGTGGTATACAGATGATTATAACCATGAAGAGCAATGCTCCAACCATTTTGTTGAAGATCACAAGCAAGTTTATCAAAATCTTCATGCGGCTTCTCAACGCGCAGAGTCTCATCCTTGCTATAGGGAACTACACCAATGAGCGGTCTAATATTCGCCTCATCGAGGATTTGTTTCACCTTATTAAATTTGTCATAATTCATATCAGGGGTGATATCGTCCAAACGAATAGCAGTTTTCATAGCATATATTTTACCATATATCATTGCATACAAAAAGACCGCATTTCTGCGGTCTTAAGTACGTTTTTACAATCTCCAGTATGAGTAATCATCTCCTGAGAATGTATCCTTGTTATACAGTCCCTTGATATCGGCAAGAACCTTCTTGGCATTGTTAGGATTGAAGAATCCATCGATATCTTCCTTAGTGATTTTTAAGAACTCGTCATGAGCTACGGCAACTACAACCGCGTCCATGTTCTTTATATCCTGCATGGTAGCAAACTCTATACCGTACAGTCTCTTAGCTTCATCAGCATCAGCGGTTGTATCAACAACTATCGGAGTTATACCATATTCTTTAAGCTCTTTGTATATATCTATAACCTTTGTATTTCTTGTATCTGGACAGTTTTCCTTGAAAGTAAATCCCAGTATCGCTACTTTTGCATTTCTAACGGGAAGATCTGCAGCGATAAGTTTCTTAACTATGCTTTCCGCAACATATTTTCCCATATCGTCATTGATACGTCTTCCGGAAAGAATGATCTGAGAATGATATCCGAGCTGTTCAGCCTTGTAGGTCAGATAGTAAGGATCAACTCCTATGCAGTGACCTCCTACAAGTCCAGGGAAGAACTTAAGAAAGTTCCACTTGGTTCCTGCAGCTTCAAGTACTGCCTTGGTATCTATTCCCATCTTGTGGAAAATGATAGAAAGCTCATTCATGAATGCAATATTGATATCTCTCTGACTGTTCTCTATTACTTTTGCAGCCTCAGCAACTTTTATAGATTCGGCTCTGTGAACACCCGCTTCAACAACAAGCTCATATACATGCGCTACTTCATCAAGCGTCTCTGCATCCATACCTGATACTATCTTTGTAATGGTCTCAAGTCTGTGCACCTTATCGCCGGGATTGATCCTTTCCGGCGAGTATCCGATCTTGAAATCAACTCCGCATTTAAGACCTGATTCCTTTTCCAGTATCGGAACACATATATCCTCTGTAACACCCGGATATACCGTAGACTCAAAAACTACGATAGAGCCCTTTGTCAGATTCTGTCCCAGCAATTTGCTCGCCCCTTCAACAGGTGTAAGATCCGGTGTGTGATCATCATTTACAGGAGTAGGAACTGCAACAATATGGAACTTAGCTTCTTTTAACTTTGCAGGATCCGCTGTAAACTCCACTGTTGTATTCTTTATTACATCGTTTCCGACTTCATTGGTCGGATCTATTCCGTTTTTATAAAGATCTATCTTCGCAGCATTGAGATCAAATCCGACTACCTTCACCTTTCTTGCAAATGCAACTGCTATGGGCATGCCGACATATCCAAGACCCACAAGTGCTATCTTTTCTTCACCGGCTACAATCTTCTCGTATAAACTCATATTTGCCTCCATGATTATTTTTTGTTCAACATTGTTATTTTACCCCAAATAAGACTATAAAACAAGGCAACGTTGTGCTATAATCTATACGTTTTATAAATTTGTACTTTTAGGGAGCAGTTATGAGTTACAAAGAATTAGATTTTCCCCAAGGATCACGTTTTTTAGTTACAGGTGGAGCCGGTTTTATAGGCTCGAATCTGTGTGAAGCGATATTAGACCTCGGATATGAAGTAAAGTGTCTTGATAATCTATCTACAGGCAAGCAGAAAAATGTAGACCTGTTGATCGATCGTCCCGGCTACACTTTCATTAACGGTGATATCAGAGATCTTGATACATGTATGAAAGCATGTGAAGATGTTGACTTTGTTCTTCATCAGGCTGCATGGGGAAGTGTTCCCAGAAGTATAGAAATGCCTCTGTTCTATAATGAAAACAATATTGGCGGTACGTTAAATATGATGGAAGCTGCCCGACAGACAGGTATAAAAAAGTTTGTCTATGCTTCCAGTTCTTCAGTATACGGAGATCATCCCGTACTCCCAAAAATTGAAGGTCATGAAGGAAATCTCCTCTCGCCCTATGCCCTTACAAAGCGTGTAACTGAGGAATACGGCAAGCTATACCACAAACTGTACGGACTTGATACCTATGCTCTGAGATACTTTAATGTATTCGGAAGACGTCAAGATCCTGATGGTGCTTATGCCGCTGTAATACCAAAGTTCATAAAGATGTTAATAAACGGTGAGACTCCTACGATTAACGGAGATGGAAAGCAGTCCCGTGATTTCACATATATTGATAATGTTGTAGAAGCTAATCTTAAGGCATGCCTAGCATCTGCCGATGCTGCTGGCAATGCGTTCAACATAGCGTATGGTGGCAGAGAGTTCCTCTTGGATATTTATTATGATCTTTGTAAAGCGCTCGGTATTGAACGTGAACCCAATTTCGGTCCAGACAGACCTGGTGATATCAAGCACTCTAATGCTGATATAAGTAAAGCCCGCAAAATACTTGGCTATGATCCCGAATATGATTTTGAGTCTGGTATAAAGTTAGCTATTGACTGGTATAAAGAGAATCTGTGATGAATGAAAAAAGGCGACATGTATTATTCATTTTCGCAATATTCATAAACTTCACAATGATCATGATCTATAATTTTCTGACCCCATATATGTCAGATGATCTTTGGTATCATCCCGGCGTAATGAGGTCTTTTTCTGATTTGATCAACGAGCAGATAAACTATCACATGACATGGACAGGGAGAGATGTCGCCCACTTTTTGCTCAGGATATCATTCTGCTTTCCCAAATGGGTATTTAACTTCTGTAGCAGTCTGATGTTCATAGCATTGTCACTACTCATATATGCCAATATAGACAAAAAAAAGAAATTCGATGTATTGTCCTATGGACTTATTATCATCCTTATGTGGGTTTGTGGAGTATCTTTTGATCAGACAATCCTTTGGATGAGCGGAGCATGCAATTACCTATGGACATCTGTGATCATTCTCGGCTTCATAACAGTATATCGTCGTAAGATAGATAGTATGCAAATAAATAAGTATGTCATGCTAATAAGCGCTTTTGCTATGTCATTTCTAGGACTTCTTGCCGGATGGTGCAATGAAAACACCTCTGGGGGAGCAATTCTCCTTGCTTCTATTCTGACTGTTGACTACATTTATAACAAAAAAAAGAATAACCCCGAACTTCACTTGCCTGTATGGAGCATCAGTGGGTTGGTTGGTTCTGTCACCGGTTTCATCATCATGATCACCGCTCCGGGCAACCGTATCAGGAGCGAAATCAATATGTCGGAAGAGAGCCAGACAGGTATAATGGCTTTACTTGGAAGACTTCTTAAACTGAACGATGCAGTTATAAGAAATCTTGGTATTCTATTCTGTATGATCATTATTTTACTGGTATACAGTATTCTAAAGGGAATTAAACTAGAAAAACTTAAATACGTGATAATATACTTGATTGTTGCTATCGCTACGATTTATGCGTTGATACTTACTGCAATCCCCATGGACAGAGCTCTTTTTGGTGCAGGAGTGTTCACTATCATAGTGTGTGTACAGTTGTCAGTATATATTTCAGAGAATGATGTTATACTCAATACTGCAAAGTACAGTTTTGTCGTGATAATGATATTATACCTTGCGAAAGATTACCTCAGTTGCGGCGCTGACCTTGTCAGAATACAACGAGAACTCAATGAACGCCAGATATACGTAGATGAGCAGAAAAATGCAGGGAATTATGATCTGATATTACCTGAGCTCAGGGAGGAATGGAATAACAGATTTACATTTATATACCACGATAACGATATAAATGAAGACCCTGATTCATATGGAAATACTATTTACAACTTATATTATGGCCTTAACAGTGTCACTGGTATACCCAGAGATACGTGGAAAGAAAACGACTGATTTACAAAGTTGCTGTTATGCGTAAACTGTCTTTAATAGCCAATCCACATATTCTTCAACAGAATCAAACTTAGCATCAAAGCAGAACCGTTCCATGGCATTCTGCTTTTCTTCATCATTCCACAATCTATGGATAGTATCAGCAAGTGCTCTGCTGTCTCCGCTTGTATATTCAAGACCTGTTCCGTTCTCTCCGATGAGTTCCGGGATACCGCCTATTCTGGATCCTATGACCGGTGTTCCGTAGGATATCGCTTCCATTATCGCAAAAGGACAGTTCTCGTACCATTCGGACGGATATACCGCAAATCTGGCTTCTCTTATAAGCCTGTGCAATTCTTCTCCACTTAAGAAACCTTTATTCTCTATGTTATCTATACCCTTGAGTTCATTTTCCAGGGGACCGCTTCCCGCAAAAACAAAAGGTATCTCAGGTAACTGCTTGACCGCGTTAACAAGTGTTAAAATGCCTTTTTCTTTTGAATATCTTCCAAAATACAGTACATAGTCCTTCTTTGCAAGTCTGATGATATCATTAAAATCGTCTCCTTTAAGAAAGAAGTTATGTCTGGCAACAAGATTACATCTGCTGAGCACAGAATCACGTTTGAACTGGTCAAATAAAAATATACTCGGACATATAATAGTATCAACCTTTGTGTATGTCTTTTTAATCCTGTAAAGACGAGCCTCCATGGCTCCCAACAGACTCTTTAGTGTTGAACCGTGAATACACTTGTTTCTTGTACAGTTTATATATCTGCCGTCTACACACTTATCGCAGTTGCAATCTTTTTCAGGTATTCTCATCATATGATTTGGGCAGACCCACTGATAGTCATGCGCTGTAGAAACTATCTTTACATTCCTCCCGGTCTTTTTTCTGTATTCACAGATCTCATCTATGATCGAGGGGGTTATCTGAAAATTGATGTTATTCATATGTACAACATCGGGCTGCATATCTTCCAAGACTCTTCGTATCTGCTTTTTAGCCTCTGAAGAATATATGATCTTAAAGGGATACAGCAGTTTTCCCATCTTTCCGGTATGAAAGTCCATATCGGATGTATATGCTTCTACATTGTTGCCTACGATCCGTCCTTTATGCTCCATTCCAAAAAACTGGACCTCATGCCCCAGTTTTTTTAGTTGCTTTCCTATCTCAAATATGTAAGTCTCAGAACCGCCGTTTGGATATAAGAATTTGTTTACTATTAAAACCTTCATTCTACTTTCCTATGATACTATCAATTCTTGTCATATATCTTTCAACAACTATACTTCTGTCAAAGTTTTTTTCTACGTATTTTCTTCCAGCCAGTCCCATGTTTAGCTGCTCGTCAGATGACATGGACATAAAACGCTTCACTGCCTCTATAAGCTTATCCTTGTCCTTAATCGGAACCGTAAATCCGGTTTTACCGTCTATTACGGTTTCTCTGCATCCCGGCCTGTCTGTGGTTATTACAACTCGCCCGCATGAAGCTGCCTCAAGACAGACATTTGACATTCCTTCATGGTAGGACGGATGTATTATGCATTTGACCTGTTCAAGATATGGTCTGACATCCAAAACATTACCGTGATAACGGATTATACCCTCATTATCAAGTCTTTTTAGTTCTTCTTCGTAGCTTTCTTCACAATAGCCCAGAACGTGAAACTCAGTATCCGGAAATATAGAATGTATTTCTTTTGCGCACGCAAAGAACTCTTCAATACCTTTTTCTCGCATAACACGTGAAATAAATATGAACCCATTCTTATCCTTTGGCCAAGGCAAGGGTGCAAATCTTTCGGTATTTACTCCCGAACCGGGAAGCAGTACCTTTTCAACTTTACACATTCTGTTTTTCTCAAAGAATTCAAGATTATTGTTATTCTGAAAGAAAACGGTTCTCGCTTTCTTTAGACCAGACTTGTATAAAATCTTTGTTATTAACTGAAGGATGCCTGGATTCTCGAGAGCAGATCCCAGACCGGTGATGTTGGCCATATAAGGTATTCCTTTTATCCTGCAGGCCAATCCGCCATACACATTGGGCTTAATTGTATAAGACAAAACAAGATCAGGCTTAATCTGTTTCATAAGAGAAAGATATCCGCAAAAGAGCTTAATATCCTCGGATGGATTCATGCCTCTTCGATTTATTGGTGTCTCTATTACCTTGCAGCCTTCTTCTTCAAGTTCAGCGTTATTTGTTTTATCCGGAAGCGAAGCATAAACCTCGTATTTTTTCAGAAGTTCCAGTACCAGTTCATTTCGAAATCCATACAATCCGCTTGAAGAATTGGCCAATATCAAAATTCTTGCCATCTGTAATACCTGAAATCTTATGGTACAAGTTTTTTATCGCTCATATCCTTTATCATAATCTCGTTATATTTCATCATAACTATCCCATCACTGTAATGCCCGATTGTAACAGGATTCTTATTTCCTTTAAGGTTGTTTATGATTTGAGCTATTACATCTACTCCGCACGCATATGCATGAGGATAGCCGCCGCCGAACCTTGGATTGATCTCAGAAAAATAATACTTTCCGTTTACCTCAAAGATATCGATATCTATTATGCCTCTAAATCCAACTTCCTCAACAAATCTTGAAATCTGATCAAACAATGCTGGACTGTGCACCGAAACAGACTTATCTGTCTCTCCAGCTCGCATTTTCAGCTTCTTTTTAATGAATATCGATGTACACTTCCCACTGAGCATATCTATATATACATCTGCACCATATTCCTGTCCGTCCATGTATTCCTGAATCATAAGATCTTCATACATGGAAAAGAGTCCTTCCAGTTCCGTATCGGATGATACTTTGTTAATATGAAGGCTGGCACTTCCGCACACAGGTTTTACAAACACAGGATAATCTATTTCATTATTCTCTTTTGCCTTCCTGAAATCCTCAATAGACAGATAGCATTTTGCAGTATTAAGTCCATGATCCGCAAAAGTCTTTGCCATCTCATATTTGTTAAAGCATATATCAACAAGTATCTTATCAGATATAATAGGAATAACACCTATCTCTTTAAACCTATCCGAATACTCAGCAATCATGCTCAGTTCGGGATCTATCAACGAAAGTACAGCATCTATCCCTTCAATTTGGCATATATTCAGGATCTCATCCATATATCCGGTTACATTGATCCTGGGAACAAGATAAAACTTATCAGCCTCATATACAGCAGGTGCAATATTACTGCAGTCAGTCGCAATAACTCTTCCCTCATCTTTTAGTGCATCTTTAAAAAACTGTACTACTTTATCGCGTGTACCTGCGCTCAAAATTAAAATATTCATCTATATCTCACCCTTTTGAAATATCATCAAAGAATAATGGAGTCCCTCCTGTGTGGATAAACAGGATATTCTTATCCTTGATTTCATTATCCAGGATATATTTTTTCATTCCCCAAAATGCTTTTCCCGTATATGTACTGTCAAGAGGAATGCCATACTGTACAAAACTATCCTTTATAGTCTGAACTATCTCTTCGTTATCTCTACCGTAACCATTTCCTGTATAATCATCCAGAAAAATCGTATTTTTATCAATCAATGGATCACTTTTTCCAAGATATTCCTTTATACTGTCTATGACAACATCTCTTCCTCTAGGATTTTTTCTGGCTATGCTGATACCTATGATCTTTCTTTCATCGCCGTTTAGTATCTGTCCGCATACAAGTCCTGCATGTGTGGTACCTGTTCCCGATGCAAAAAAGATATAGTCAAAAAAGATATCATTTGCTCTCTCGTACTCTTTTATCTCATTATAGCAGTCAACATACGCCTGTGTTCCGATATTTCCGTGTCCCCCGCCAGCTATAAAATACGGTTTCTTTCCCGCTCTTTTCAGTTCATCCATCTTGCTGTCTATAGTATCGCTCACATCGTCAACAGGTACTGTTGTTATCTGAGCCCCAAGCATTTCCATCAGAATACTGTTATATGTCGTATCGCTTACTTCCTTTGGGCCTATGATATAACACGGCAGATTCCTTTGAGCTGCCATATTCGCGACAACTCTGCAGTGATTTGAATGACTGCTGCCGTAAGTGACTACGCAATCATATCCATCCGCGTCTATCTCGTCAAAAAACAGAATCGCCTTTCTGGCTTTATTCCCGCCGAAACTGTAAGGGATCATATCTTCCCTTTTTACATATATGTCATTCAGTTTTATTATCGGAGTCGGATAAAAGCTTCTTTCTGTACTCATCGAAATCCTCCAGAGCATTGAGCTGTACCCCTTCATGTGACAATACAGCCTTGACGGTATCTATGATAACTCTTACATCCATTGCAAAAGACAGGTTTTTCACGTAATAAACGTCATACTCAAACTTCTTTTCCCATGAGATAGCATTTCTTCCGTGTGCCTGAGCATATCCGGTAAGTCCTGGTCTGACTGAATGTCTGAGTTTTTCCGTCTCATTATAATATGGCAGATATTTTACCAGAAGTGGCCTCGGACCAATGATCGACATATCTCCTTTTAATATACAGAAAAGCTCAGGCAGTTCGTCAAGACTGGTTTTTCTTAAAACCAACCCGAACTTTGTAAGTCTCACTTCATCAGGCAACAGATTGCCCTCTGCATCTCTCTCATCAGTCATCGTTCTAAACTTGTACATATTGAATACTTTTTCATCTTTGCCAGGCCTTGGTTGTTTGAATAATACCGGACTGCCAAGTTTGATCCGTACAAGAATGAATAATATCAGATACAGCCAGCTGAAAACTATCAGAAACAGTGCTGATAATACAATATCTAACAGCCTTTTTAAATATCGTCTATACAATATATGATTGTTATTCATACTTTCCTTTTTATTGTTTTCCATTTATACTGATTTTATGCAAAAGAAGAATCTTATAACTACATTGAGCATATTTTCGGTGATATTTGCATGTCACCTTATTATATTTTTGGCATTTTATCCCGGATTGTGTACCTATGATCTGAATACACAGATAAAGCAGTATGTCAATCAGGCTTTTGTAACCAACCATCCGCTTATACATACTCTCTTTGTCGGATTCTTTCACGATCTTTTTGCAGGCGAGTCACCTAACTACAACCTCGGATATGCATTAGCAACCATAATACAACTGATATTCGTTGATGCATCCATGACTTATTCAGTGTCTTATCTTAAGAAAAAAAGTACCAACCGCTTTACTTATTTCGTTGCAATTCTTTTCTACGCTGTCTTCCCTGTTAATTCACTTTTAGCCATATCGCATACAAAAGATGTATTGTTTGCAGCTTTTTCTCTGATCTTTTTCATAGACAGCTTATACTTTATCGAAAACGATACTAAGTCATTTAACGCCTTATTCTTTGCAAGAATGACAGTAAATGCAACACTCATGCTGCTAAATCGAAACAATGCAGTTTATGCCATGTTCGCAACTATTATTATAATATGTATCCTCTGTTTTGTCTCACACAAAAAAAAGATTGCGACAAAATCCTTAAATTTTGCCGCAATACTTATATTGTCTTTTATTCTGGCCATTATTTCCAATAAAGCACTTACAATGGCAACTAATGCTCACAATGGTTCAATTAAAGAAGCGATGAGTATTCCTGCACAGATCATGGGGAGGATTTACAACACCGTTGCCTCTGAAGAAGAAAAAGAGATTATATCCGAATATATACCGAACGCCGAAAAGTATAAGTATTACATATCTGATCCTATGAAAAAGGATCTTCCCTTTGAAATATGGGAATCAAAATGCAAGCATTTTCTGCTTGACAGTGCTATCATCGCTGTAAAACACCCTATTACTAGCGTTCAAGCTGTATGGTTCAATATCCAGGGATATTTTGATCCCTTGCACCAGCCATACTCCTCAGATCATTTTTTCCTCGCAAGACATGATTACAGAGGAGATGCTGTCCAAGATTCAAAGATACCTGTTATATGTAATCTTTATGTGGATCTTTTCAGGAACACCAACCCATCAAATCCGTTTACCGTAATACTTAATATGGCTATCTATGTATGGTCGCTGATAATAAGTTTTATCATTCTGATAAAAAGGCGAAATAAGGTATGTTATGCATACATTTTCGCTCTCTTATATCTATTAACGCTTTTGCTTGGTCCAAGTGCCATTATTCGCTATGGGTTTATATATGTCATCATGTCACCCATTACGCTTTTTTATGTTTTTCCTTTAAAAAAACATTAACATAGCAATAGATGGTTCTGACAAGATAGTATATCCCAATGATCTCCAGAATTTGTATCAAAGGAATAGCTGCACTGCAATAATCATATATCTTGTATTCTGTTAGAAAGTTGCAAAACCACAAGACTGCCATGATAAGAACAAGGCTAGTCATACCAAGACCCACACAGACTGCAAATATCTTGATATCATCACGTCTGACCAATCCATGTTTTCGATAGAACGTGGCCGTTAGTATAAAAGCAATATAACCTATGACTGACGCTTTAAAGATCTTGCTGGCAATTTTTCGAAATACCCCCGTTATACTATTCGCAATATAAATAACTTTCTCATATCTGTGTATCTTTAGCTCATCACTGGTTCCATCATGTATATAGTTATCACCGGCATACCTTGCCATAAGACTGATCTTGTAATCTTCTCCGACTGACTCCAGTAGTTCCAAGTCATTAAACTCATAAGTTATTATCTTTTTGATCGCATTCTTAAGATTGTGCTTGTAATACTGTGTTATATCGTTTAATGTCGCCCCTCGTGTCACATCAGAAAAGAAGATCAACCTCTCATCTTCCTTAAGCTTTCCGTTTTTGTATGCCTGAGTTAATTCATCATGTACAGTTTTCCAATACTCCTCCGATCCCTTTACACCGTTGTCATAAACACCGGCCATCTGAGCACCTTCCCGCAGTCCCCAAATAAAAAAATCACCATCAACATTGCCGTCTTTTTGGGCTCTGGCATCATATACAGATACAACCTCCCCCCAAATACTCTCAAATGTTTTACTGTTATATAAAGCGTTTACAAGCGAATCTCTGGTAAGCCATGAGCTTCCTTCTCCTGCATTTTCCATTTTAAGCAGGTCATGAACCACTTCGGCAAAATATGTGTTACCTCTGTCATTGTCTGTATATAAACCATAGTATTCTTTGTTCAAACCTCTGTATATAAGGATACATACAACAAGTGATACTATAGGTAATATACACGTCACGATTTTTTCAATTCTTTTCTCTGTATTCTTATCTGTGATCAGACATATAAGAGTGATGACAGTACCTGTCACAACAAACGGTAATAGCCATATTGAATCTTCCTTCATATACCAGAAAATCGGTAAAGCAAGACTTCCAATGACCGCCCACATAACCATATATCTGAGCCTTTCATTATAATACGCAAATAATCCTACAACAGCTGCTACTGCAAACAGAGAAAAGATAACGATATACCCTCCCCTGTATACCTTTTGAACGTTTTCTTTATGAAACATAACTGGAGAAAATAGAAGGATAATATAGCATATATATGCAATAAATCTGTTACCCATGAGTTTTCCGAAGGAAACGGATACAGCAAGCACCGAAAGAATATAAAGAAATGTTACAAGAGCGCCGTATGAAATACCGCCAAAATATCCTAAAGCCAACATCAACGACATGGCACAAGTCTTGACCAGCGTAAGGTTACAATAACTTCCCAACCATCGTCCTGCTACAATTGAATCGGCATACTGCACCATCAGATAGTCGTCATACCTAGCATCACCCTGAAGAAATAACGGGATATTTACACCCAGGTATATTCTGAATACAGTCAGTATAACTATAATGCCAATAAGTATGTAGTTGATATATCTGCCATTAATCCCATATTGTTTCATAGTATTTATTGTTCCAGCCGTTATCTATACACTTCATAACAGTGTCAAACATCTGATCATGCGACAGCGGTTTAGAATCTACATTTAATTCATCATGATATTCGTTTTTTAGTTTTATGAAAAAGATAGGATTGCTTTTTGATTCGTCACACGACAGCCCCGCATCCTTTAGCGCATCAACCTGTCCGGGATTAAGTCCGTGATCGGCCGTTATGATGATTGTTGAATTATCATACAGGCCTGATTCTTTTAACTCACGAAGATAATCATACACGATCTTTAATGCGCCTTTAAACTGCGCAATAGGATCACATGAAGAGTAGTCCATCCTTGCATCTTCTGTCATATAATAGGGAGCATGAGCTCCATAAAGGTGATAAAACCTGTATGCTTTATCTATGCCAGATTCTTTGAGTCCTTTAGCATTAACTATGTCATCAAATTTATCGTCTGTACCCATTCTGTATATGTTAGTATCAGCGATCACATCAATAAAATCATAGATTCCATATCTGTAAAACCCTTTTAACATAAAAGGCATATTTCGATATCGTATTGCGTTGGCAAAATGAGATAAAGTTTTCTCCTCGTCCAAAATACACACAGAATCTTCTTCATAATTCTTTACAGGGTTGGTATCGACGAATTTATCCACATACTTCTTTTCTGTCAGAATTCTTATATCATAGCCGTATGATTCTATATCTTTTAAAAAGCAATCATTATCGTACCAGGTATATGTATCGGCTTTATCCTCAGCATCCAGTTCATCCTTGTTTCCCCCGGTTAGCATATACGGGAGACTGAAATCAGTATAATAAAACCTGCTGTTCATATTGTTATAATAGGTAAAATCGTGCAACGGTTCGATATAGTTTGGATTATCCTCCAATACCATTTGTATTTCCTGATTATCATATGCATCAAGGACGAACACTATTATGTTTTCTTTTCCAAGTTCAAATACGCTATCTTCTATAACCTGCTTATCCTTTTTTTGTGTTATATCCATAGATGTAAACAAGTAAACATAGGATATAGTCTGGATAAGCATTATATAAATCGATACGCCTATGATCAGTTTTTTTGCTTTTTTAAATTTTTTAGCCAGTACTATCAGCAGTATAAGAATCACGATCCACACAATGGCGTTGATGATCATTTTCGAAGCATCCCACTTCTGTTCGCTTCCATCCAATGAAGACATTTGACCGTTAAGTAGGAAAAACTGTATGTATCCTGTTAAATTATATGCCGCAATAAAAAAACAAGTTAATCTTTGTATCTTTTGAGGTGTATAACTTCCAATAAGAACAGGAAAAATCAGAGTAAAAAGAATCGCGCCAGACCATAAATGAGGTGCCAGATCAAGGTAACTGTATATGAAATCTTCCTTACTGTAAGCATAGATTTCTGCCGGTCCCACTATATAGTGCATTACAGAAAATAGTCCGAACAGGACAAACAACAAAATAAATGTGGGCTTAGGATTGCTCTCTATTTCCGGTGCATATTTAAAGCAGATCAGTAAAACAAAAGAAGCGACCACAGCTATAATAAATATGATACAGCTTATATTTATGATGAGCTGATCCCAGAAGACCATATACATAGCAGCCAAAGCGGAGTATATGCCTATTGTTGTTCTTAACCACTTTTCATATCTGTCCTTAAAAATCTTGTTAAGGATTACATTGAAAACATATACAGCCACTAAAAGAATTGCAACTTTTATATAACCCCTGAGTTCTTTGCCATAAAATGAGTAACTCAGATAATTATCTCCGCTCCCTACTATCGCTCTTCCAAGTGCTACCGAAACGTAATTTATTACGCCATACATAAGCGAAGTGCTTAAGAGATTACGTTTCTTCTTAAGCACCATATTGTCAATTAATGAGAATATTAATCCCATTCCCAGGATCAATCCGTATATTTTTATAAATGTAACCATTTCTATCTACCCATTATTCTCTTTGTATGCATACGTAGGCACTATCTCATGGATCATTGCGCGTATATCAGAACACTCATTCTTTGATTCTTCCTTAAGTGCCTTAAGCTGAGCATAGAATTTCATCTCATCTATTTCTATAGGTCTGCCGATATGAATGAGTTTATTGTCAGTATCCTGCATACCTTCCTCGTCCATGAGAAGTTCTTCGTAAAGCTTTTCTCCAGGTCTGAGTCCCGTAAATTCTATCTCTATATCTTCTCCGACCTTATAGCCCGAAAGTCTGATAAGGTTTTTCGCAAGATCGAGTATCCTTACTGGTTCTCCCATATCGAGCACAAAGATCTCACCGCCATGAGCATACACTCCTGCCTGAAGAACGAGCGATACCGCTTCAGGGATAGTCATGAAGTATCTTATTATATCTGGATGGGTGACTGTAACAGGTCCTCCTGCAGCAATCTGTTTTTTAAACAACGGGATGACCGAACCATTGCTGCCAAGCACATTTCCGAATCTGACCGCAACAAATTCTGTATCATAGTGCTTATCAAAACTCTGTACGATCATTTCACAGATTCGCTTACTTGCACCCATGATATTGGTAGGATTTACTGCTTTATCCGTACTTATCAATACAAACTTTTTTGCACCATAGGTTGCCGCTGCCTGAGCAGTCTTCCATGTTCCAAAGACATTGTTTTTAATAGCTTCATTCGGACTTATCTCCATTAACGGAACGTGCTTGTGAGCAGCTGCATGATATACGATATCCGGCTTATATTCCCTAAATATTGAATTCATACGATTCGTATTACGGACAGACGCAATAAGCACCACAAGATTCATATCCGGATATTTGTATAACAGTTCCTGCTGTATCTCGTAAGCACTGTTTTCATATATATCCACGATTATGAGTCTTTTAGGATTATGCCCGGCAATCTGTCTGCATAGTTCGCTTCCTATCGAACCGCCGCCACCGGTTACCAGTACCGTCTTACCGGTTATATATCCCATTATCGCATCAAGATCTACCGTTACAGGTTCTCTTCCGAGCAGATCTTCAACCTCTACATCACGTAACTTGCTTACACTTACTTCACCGTTTACCAGCTGGTATATCCCGGGAAGCACTCTCAGTTTACATTCGGTATCCTTACATATATCAAGAAGGTCTCTGATCACAGTCCTGCTAGCACTGGGAATAGCAATAAATATCTCATCTACGTTATGAGTATCTACACACTCCTTTATCTTTTCTCGTCCACCCTCTACTTTTATTCCTTGGATATAGCTTCCCCATTTACTCTTATCATCGTCAATAAGACAAGTAACGTTCATCGTGGAAAAATTGCTGGTCTTTATCTCTTTTATAATTGAATTACCTGCATCTCCGGCTCCAACGATCATTACTCTCGTAGCGTTGTCCTTATTCATGTATTTATGCTTTTGATTTCGCAAAAATCTATACGAGAATCTGCTAGCAAACACAAAGGCTATCAGAGTAAATGCATACATGAAATAATAGCTTTTCGGAACAGCCTGGATATTCTCCCTCATTATATGGAGTCCTATGCCATCAATCCCTGCAGAAACTATACACGCAAATACCAGGTTCTGTAATTCTGTCTCACCAGCGAATGCCCACAAACTGCTATAGAGTTTAAACAGGAAAAATACTCCTATTGTTAGCAGAATATTAATAGGAAGATATCTTGTTATGGGATTCATGAAATGTTGCGGAATGGAACTCCATTCAAATTCATATCTCATGAGCAGAGCAATATAACTGGATGCTACTATACTGATTATGTCATATATGATCAAGAATGTTCTTCTATACAAAAGTTTAGCATTGATTACTTTTTTCATCTTCTTTATATGTATCCTTATAAACCAAAGACATCATTGTCAAAAATGCAGCCAATCCAAATGGATTGCACGGATGAAGGAGCCACTCCACCATTCCGGCCATCACAAAGCATACCAATAAAGCTGGGCAGAACATTGCATATGCATCGTCTCTTTTACGTATCGCTCCCACCAATGATAATATTATCACATATCCAATATACAATACAAAATATATGCCAAATACTATGCCATGGTCATGTGCCACCTGCAAAAATGTATTGTGAGCATGTATTGCCATCTCTCCGTTTGGCAGCAACGCCTCCATTTCCTCATGTCCCCACAGATTCCAAACAGCTATATAGCTCTTGAATATGTCTATGCGGCCGTTGGACATATCCGTTACATCTTCCTCTTCGCTTGGAGTGTCTTCTTGTATTTCTTCATCTACTTCGGCTTCACTTGCGTATGCTCTTATCAAAAAAGGATCAAACACATCAATGTGAACGTCACCGACAGGTTCAATGTTGAAGACCTTTCTCTTGAACTCTCTAACAAACTGCTCTATAGTCATATAATCGTAATCATCATACGGCATACCTTTTGTAAATGTAAAATCTCTGACCTCATACTCAAATGTTATCGGATCATTAGATATCCTAGGCACCACATCTGTTAAAAAGAATGTCACCGGAAACATATATGCCACTGAGATAACAACTATAGCGACGTATTTTAACACAAGGATTATCCTTTCTTTTTTTGCGATAATAAAAGAAATTATAACAAATGCAAATATCATCATGCATCCCACAGACAAAAAACCTGTTCTCGACATGGTAAATATCAGATAAGTTACAGACATTCCAAAAGTAAACATCCTAGGATATAAGCTCTTTATATCTGTGGATCTTTTCATTGCATCATAAAGCCGTGTCCATGTCGCACACAAAATCATAGCCAGATAATAAGCAGTCACGGTAACAGTATGATAACCCATGTAGTATCTGTAATACTGGTAAAAATAATACGGTCTGTGCCTAAGAGAGAAATATACCATCATATAGAAATTAAGTACTATTCCCGAACAGATTTCTTCACTAAATCTCTCTCTTTCTTCAGTGAAAGCCAATCTGTAAGCCAGTAAAATGCATATCACAACAAGCAACCACGGCCAATTCCTGCCGTTGGAAAGAGCACAGATTCCTACTGAAAATACCAAAAATGGAATTATAAACAACAGATTGATGTGCGGGAATTGTACCTCTTTTTTTATAACTCTGATAATTGAACCGATAAGATTGATCACGACAAAACCGCCAATCGCTATGACCCAGCCGTTTAGTCTGTACAATTCCTCCATTTCTGCAACGCCTATCTGCGGTCTGTAATATATATATCCCAATATTGGTCCTGCTATAAGCCATACAGCATTGGGAATGATCATCAATTCCTTCCTGGTAAATGTAAAGATCAAATAAAATGCAAACGCTATTACAAGCTTGCTTGTACTGTAATAGTGTTGAATATTATATAATCCGTTCATATATTCATAGCAGTACCATAGAACTGATGCTAATGAAATGATTCTCAAAACATGTGTTATCTTGCTAAAGCTAATATTTTCATAAAACCTGTCTGGTATATTGATCTTTCCATAGTTAACAATCAATAATCCAAATAAGATGAGCATCCAGACACCTAGGGTCAGAAACGCATCATTCTTAGTGTTGAATCCAAATAACCGCTTTATCATTATTACGTAAAAAGCCAGAACCGCCGAAACCATTAAGGCTGGATTAAGTATCCATTGCAATGCTCTTCTCAGTTCAATCTGTTCGTCTTTACATCTGTTTGCCAACACAATTGTTAACGTACATATCAAAATCAAAACAACTGCTGTAATCAGTATCTGTAGTAAAGAGAACGGTCTGGAATAATTGTATCTTACTATCAGATCGTACTCAGGCACCTCAGCACCGCCATAGGCCATAAAATAGTTGACGGGTGAAGTCGTTGTCATCCTGTCCTCATATGCCGCATACAGATCTGTCGTAAGTCCTTCTATGATAAACGAATACTCATTTCTGCCTTTCATATCGTATCTGACAGGAATATTAATAAATCCCGGAGCGATAAACGTATCCGGCACACTTAAAAATCTCTCAAATATCTGCTCATGATCGGCATTATACATACGAAATGTCATGATCTGTCCAGCCATGTCATTGCATACATAAAGATCTACACTCTTAAGTTCACCTTCGATACCATCAAACATCTGAGCCATGTTATATTCTACACTTATGGGATCCGATTCTCTGGCAATCACTTCATCCGATTTAGCAGTATAATTCACTCGGATAAGCTTAAGAGGCCATATCATGCATAATATGATAACCGCAACGAACAAAATCAGATATTCAATTGTCTTCTTCCTGCTTACTAGTCTTTCCATGCGTTTTATCTTTTTGAAATCTCAATCAGCCTTCGTATCATATATTTTGCGCCAACCTGTGCGCTCGTTCCCACATTGTACAGATATTTCTCACGAATGCTCTTCATCGCCTCGGGTTTAAATGCATTTTCCGTTAAAAGTCTTTCGACAGTAAGTGCCGCTTGTTTTGCGTTTGAAGGATCGATAGATATACCTATCTGATCCCTGATCTCTATATCAAAAGGTGTTACATCAATCTCTTTATAATCCGGATTCATTACCTTCATGGGAGTATTAACAAAGAGGGTCGGCTTCAATGTAGTAAATGAATACTCATAAGCGATTCCCGACCAGTCAGTCATGAGTATATCTGCATTAAATACCGTAGAATTTGAAGAGAAATCCGTTTGAAGTTCAAAATCATTAAATGACGAATATTTGTCCTTAAGCACTTCCAGTTTATCCATACAGTGACGCACATACTGCGGATGGGGTCTTACTATAACACTATACTTTCCGTTAAGAATAGAATCCAATATATCCTCTATACAGCTATCCAGTATGTTGTCAGGCTGCCAAGAGGGAGCTATAAGGATTACAGGTTTTTTGTTTTCCTGCTTTTCCTGCTTGTTATATGCATCGATCATGTTATCGATCAGACAATAACCGTATTTTACGATATTCTTTTTCTTAAGTCCGTAAATCTCTTCCTGTTTTCTGATCTCATTAAACACCAGATCGTTTGCAGCAAATATTGTGTCAAAATAATCAACAGCATGCTTTCTTAACATCATATTGAGGCTGTTTATCCCGTGATCCATATATATGTACTCAATATCAGACCTTATGATAGATCTTTTGATGTGATACTTCTGAAGATCCGGCATGGTAAGTACAACCATATCTGCATCCATCTTCATCATCAACATGATAAGTTTGTTCTCACTCACATAATATGTTTGAAAATTGTCAGATGTAAGATCAAAAACTCTGTCATTGATATCTCCGGATATATAGTGGATCGTTATATCGGTCTTAGCTAGTATGTACTCAATAACATCCTTGAAATACTTATAAAACCCATTATTCTCAGAATAAAACACTAACTGTTTGGTTCCATATTTCTCAAATCTCTTATAGTCGCGTTTTTCTCTTTCTAGTTCTTGCTTCGAAAGGCTCTTTTTCTGGGATGAAACAGTATTCTGCACCTTCTCCAGTTCCTTCTTAGATGCCTCCAGTGCCTCATAATCTATGAATTTTTTAGGATTAATACAAAAATTCAGTATATACATCTGAATTATCGCAAGAATATTACCAACTATCCAGTAAAGACCTACTCCGCCCTGTACAAAAAAACCGAGATATAATGACAATCCAACAGATATGGACATAGTAATTATCTTGTTAGCCTTACCCTGCTCAGACTGAAGAACGTTTGAGATATTCTGCGTGAAACACATAAGCCATGCTGAAATCGCAGCTATTAGAGGAATAAGGATTGTGACCCCGCCCGTTTTTGAAGGTATACTTCCAAGATCTATACCAATCCACATCGTATCTATCATGTTTTGGGCCGTAAAAGTCTTCAATCCTTCTACAACGCCCATGAGTATGATGAGCTGTACGATAACCGGTATCAGGTCATACAGCGGATGATAATCATTCTTTTTGTAAAGCTTATAATTCTCTTCAGAAATAAGGTCATTGCTACCGACGAACTTGGCCTTGATCAGATTCATCTCCGGATACATCTTCACCATTTTTATGGAATTATACTGAACCATTATGGAAATTGGAAGCTGTATTATCTTCGCCAACACGGTAAACAGTATGATACCGCTGCCGTATCCACCAATGATCCTGTAACAAATCTCCATCAAATATGCAAAAATCCTGCCTAAAAATCCTATCATAATCTATACCTTATATACGCACATTGAGCCAAGCTTTTAACGCTTGGCTCGGTATTGCAAGTATTCTGTTATTCAGCCTTTGTTTCGTCGTCTTCGAAATGAATCTCTTTCTTCTCTTCGATCCCTTTGTCCTTTTTGAAGAAAGATACTATCTTATGCCTGAACACTGTCACCACTGCACCCAGTGCTATTACCGCAGCTCCGATGGCCTGTATCATATAAGTAGTTGCCGACGGGTCTATGTAGGCCTGAGAATAAAATGACATCATCACAAACATCGCGCAGAAGAAGTACATAAACTTGCTAATCTTCAAAACCGTTTTTTTCATTTTTTAACTCCTATTGAATTGTTTTCTCCGTTGTATTCTATCACATATTTAACAATATTTAAACAGATATGCTTTCTTTTAATGCTCGTATCAACTCATCGTTGTCATCTCTGTCTCTTATTGCTATCCTGATAAACTCTCCGTTACTCATTTTTGAAGAAAGATCCTTTATCAGGATTTCTCTTTTCAAGAGTTTTTCACAAATCTCGTGTGCCTTTATTCCACCTGTAAGCTCTATCATAAAATAATTGGCTTGGGAATCAAATATACTCAGTCCGCCTATCTTTTCAAGTTCAGTTTTAAATCTTTTTCTCTCCTGTCTAAAATACTCCATACCGATTGCATATTGCTTCTTATATTTTTCCGCAATCTGAAGATAGAACTCTCCAAACGAATTTATATTCCATATAGCGACATCCTTTTTTATGCTGCTGATCATATCCAAATCGCCGGAGGTCAATATGCCCAGTCTAATTCCCGGAACTCCAAATGATTTCGAAATACTCTTCATGACATATAGCAGTTTATGAGCGCTAAGATATTCCCTATCAAAGAGCGATGATTCCTTCTCATCTGCAAAATCCACAAATGACTCATCAACGATAAATCTAATACCCTTGCTTTCAGTCCAATTCACAAGTTTAAGTATACCGGCATGACTGATATAGTTTCCGGTCGGATTATCAGGATTTATAATAACAAGATTTTTGATGGCTTTATCATCAAAGAAACTGATAACATCGTCCGCATCGTAAACGAATCCCTGCTTAGACACATCATATATTACTGCATCATTATATCGATTAGGATATTCTTCAAATGTAGGTTTAACAAATCCGCAACTACCATCGAATCTCTCCATAAGCGCTTTGATAAGTTCCGCTGCCCCGTTTCCCACTACAACCATCTCTTCGCGAAGTCCGAATGTCTTGGCTGCTAGAAGCGAATTTACTCTCATCCCTGAAGGATATTGCGTAACCAATGTCTCAAAAGATGCCTTCATCTCATCTAAAAGCTTTTGTGGCGGATAATATGGATTAACAAGATAGCAAAAATCCTTGAGTCCCGTAAATCTCCAATACCCTCCGTATCTGGAACTGAGTTTTTTAAGACGTTCGTCTTCATCTTTAGCAAATATAACCTCTGCTATATCAAGATCCTGCTCGTCATCGATCTCATACCATTTCTGCCCCTCAAGGCGCTTACAGCATATCTCGGCTTCATCCAATACAGCGATGACTCTCAGCACCTGCTCGTAATATTCATTTTCTCCCATTGCCTTAAGGTATGCTCTCATGAAAGGCACATAATGAGTCTTGGAAAAATGTTCGCTGAACTTGTAGATATTTACGGTTTTATAACACCCTTCGGTATTCTTAAAATCGAAATTCTTTCCGGAAATAAAATCCGTTATTCTGTCATACTCATCTAGCCTTACACAGGTGCCGTCCATCCAGGGTTCATATTTGTCTACAAGTGCAAGTGTTTTTCTCTCATCATCTATCAGACAGTCAATGACCGATTCTTCAAAAATGATATCGGATTCAAAAAGAAGAGTATCTTCTCTTACCAGATAATCCTCAGTCAATGAGAGTGAATATATATTATTAGTTGTTGCATAATCAGGATTGTGTACATATTCAACTTTAGTCTTTATGTCAAGACTATCAATGTATTCTTTAAGCTGGTCGCCCTTATATCCTGTTACCACAACAATTCTTGACAGGTTCTTTTTATCAAGCTGCTCCAGCATACGGTCGATCAGCCTTGAATCTCCAACTTTAACCATGCATTTTGTGTTATTCTGAGTAAGCTCCTTGAGTCTCTTGCCCATTCCTGCTGCCAAAATAATTGCCTGCATATACTTTCTCCATTTTCATCAAATATTCATTCTTTTATCAAATAAAGTGGTATTGCACACCACAAAACCAGTACATATCTTACCAGAACCGTTGGACCTAACAATACCGTTGTCCATAATAATATCATAGGAGTAAATGCCGCGAGTATCATCCATTTTTTTTCTTTCAACAAGCCGAACAACGCCCACAAAAATATATAGAATACAAATCCTGGTGCAAACAGCATACTTAAAACCGGGATTTTTTGCTGAAACAGTTCAAGAGAGATATTCCTGTAGAATCTCTCCAGAAGCGGGAACAGGCTGTGCCGTTCTCCCGGAGGCTCCGTTTCGAATCCGAAATACGAACTGTCCTTATACATGAATGTATACATCTGATTTCCACCATATACATTTATTATCATGTCCGGATACCAATACCCGTAGCTGTTTACAAGCCATGCATTCAAATAGATATTCGGCTTTCTTAATCCGATATCAAGCCACAGCTTTCTGTATTTTTGCTGATTTTTTGAATATGCTCTGTTATCAAATCCGGACTTTAAAATATCTGATATACGTGGATTGTAGGTATTAAGATAATCCTTGGGCAGTACCTCGTAAAGAATATTCTTTTCATCTTCAGAAAACGTTTCAGGCGAGTATTTATATACTCTGGCGATCTGCTGAATCGGTACCGTAAGTTTTTCCTGATACTCATTATCTGTAGCATGAGTCACTATCTTTATACATTTATTCATTCCCGCAAACAAAACAAACGACAGCAGCATGAGTATGATCAGCTTACTAAGATGCATTTTATCATGCCCTGCCATTATCCCTATAAGCGCAATAACCGGAATTGAAACCACATAGGCATAGATACCGTTGTTCCTTAAAAGCATCATGATAACGGATGAAGCAACAAACAGTATCATCTTTTTATCAAAGAAGTTCTTTCCGTTAAGCGAATACTCAACAAGCAAAAGAACAACCATCAAAAATGCCGCAGAAAACAGCGTATCTTTCGCAGAACAAACCGCGTACATAGGAAATATCGGAAACAAGCCGAAAAACAACATGGAAATCAGCTGATATTTCTTATTCATTCCTCTCGTTCCCAGCCAATGGATGAGGTATGAAAGCACTGCGGAAAAAACGATCATCTGAAACAGCGTATATGAAGCAATACCCGCGTTTGCACCAAGGCCTAAATACTCAGCCAGATGAACTATCCCGCCTAGCATCAGAACATGAAACAGAGGATGATGCGTGCTGAAACTGCGTGATATCACTTCTGTATATTCTTCCGTTGCATCATATACGAATGCGCCGGGAAAAAGCGCAAAGAAAGTCGGCAACCAAAGAATAAATATGATAAGCCAGATCCATGTGTGTTTTATCGTTTTTTCATCGTTTTTTTTTACAAAGACTTTTTCAATTACCAACGGCACCTTCATCCAGATGTACTGTATGATCGGTGCCAGATATACAGCAAGCATAACAGTATATACATACAGTGATATCTGCTTGAAATTTACATTTTCATAGCATTCAAGCTGTGCCCCCATATGGAGCGTGGCCGATATCAGCAAAGAAAATATATATGCAAAAATTTTTGTTTTGGTGTTTAGTTGTCTAAAATCCTTACAGATATCCTTAAGCGCTAAGATACTTACAACAAAAAAGATAAATGCAAGAAAGCTGTTGGTATATGATAATTCATACGAAACGGCTATCGTACCCGTTACACCCACAGCTCCAAATAACGATACCATCACAGCATATGCTGTATCCGGTATATTTTTCTTCTTGTCATTTGTCTTTTTATCTTCCATATATAATTACTGTTTTTTGACAACTTCTCTTATAACGTATTGAGGCGCATTATTCATGCTTATATACATCCTGCCGATATATTCGCCCAATATCCCTAGCATAAACAGTATCATTCCACCTATGAACATAACTGAAGACATCAGTGCAGAAAAACCTACTGCAACAGCATCTCCCAGTACAAACTTCTTTATGATGGTATAAAGGCCGTAAATAAAACCAAGTATAGCACATGATATACCTGTCCATGTAGCTATACGAAGCGGCTTAACGCTAAATGCAGTAAATCCGTTCATCCACAGGCCGAGCAGTTTTCCCAAGGTATAACCTGATTTTCCTACTTCTCTTTCCCTGTGATCAACATTTACATTTGCTATCCTCTTAGTTGATCGAAGAACCAGTCCTATCACATAAGGATATGACTTGTCATACCTTAGCATCTCATCAACAATGAATCTCTTTGCCGCAAAGTAGCTTGATACATAGAGTTCCTTAGGCTTTCCGAGCAGGAATTCTGTCATTTTTTCATTGATAAAACTTCCGAAATTCCTAAACAGAGAATGCTTTTTGTGATCATATCTTGCATAGACTACATCCGCTCCTTCTTCAATCTTATCAAGAAGCTTGTAGACTTCATTAGCAGGAGTTTGACCATCATCATCAAGGCATACGAGTATATCTCCTGTTACATGTGCAAATCCTGCCATGAGCGCCGCATGCTGTCCGAAATTCTTTGCAAGATCGATACCCGTGATATTAGGATAGGTATCAACCAGTTTGCTTATGACATTAAATGTCCCGTCAGGAGAAGCATCATTGACAAGTATGATCTCATACTCATACTTATCAGATATTTCTTCCATCGAAGTCCTTATCTCATCCACCACTTTGGTAAGAGTTTGTTCACTTTTATAACATGGTATGCAAAAGCTTACTTTTTTCATCTTACGTCCTTAACATTATAAACGTAGAAAACAGTTTCTCCGTTATTATTACAGATTGTATCTGTTGATTTTAATCCCTCTCTTTCAGTCGCTGTGATAAACTGCCATGAATCAGTGTCTTCATAAAAGCTCTGCTTGTATGTATCAAGCGGACTTAGTGCTGCCCATCCTCCAGCCAACTGAGTATTACCCTTCTTGTGTACATCTTCAGTAAATATCTGTTCCGTATAATCCACTGTTGAATAGACATCCAGTAAATAATATGTCCTCGGATTCTCGGATGTATAAGCATACAAAAGATCTGCTTCTCTGTTCTTGATCTCTCTTAGTTCAGCCTTGTGTTTTACATCCTTGACTGCTGCCGGCATGAACATGGCATTGATGATACCTGCCACAACAAACACCACTGTTAAAAGTATTGATATCCTTTTTCTTATTAATAGACTTGAATAATTGCTCTCAGCCCAGGCCACAAGCAAAACCCCGACAAGTATAGCACATTCCATAAGATACAATGGATGAGCGATACGAGCATTTATCCTGTCCTTGTATGATACATATCCCCAGGATATGCTTCTCATTATTATCAAAAATGGCAGCGTATATGCCCACTTGATATCCTTTGCATACACTGCGGCTATTATGGCTAGGATGTACAAAACAATGATTATCATGTTGCTCGGAACATGGAGTTTTACACCCTCCTCCATGAATACACTTTCAGGATCATTCAGCATTTCCTTCTGAGCAGGGGTCTTCCACTGAGCGATATTCATCAGAACTTCAAACATCGCATATGCGGCCGTCTTTTTCTTAAGATTATGTTCAGTCGCATAATCAGCTATCTTTTCCATTGATACGGGATTGACCGCATACGAAAGAACATAATTATAATCAGCCAGACGGTCATAGTCGTCTCTATCCATGAGCAGACTGTCATATAATGCAGTGTTATCATCATAATCCGGTATTCCGGTAAAATCATATACCGTAGTTCTTGCTTTAAACAGTCTGTTAAAATCCTGCCATTCGTTTGTTCTGTATGCAAAGCTGTTTACAGCAAGAGAAACAACTGCTCCGCATATCAGTATACCTAAGAAAATAAGATACTTTTTAAGACTCTGCAGACTAGGTTCTTCAGATATCCATTTGCATACTCCGACAACTGCAAGAAAAGGACACATAAGTATAAGCATTTCGCTTCTTAGATTAAATGCCAGAAGAATCAGTAATATCGGGATCAGGTTGTCGCTGATTTCAAATTTCTCCTTTGTAAACAGCAAAAAGGCTGCTGTAGAAGCCAGCATGCCACATACTACAGTATACTGGATCATAAAGAATTCCCAGAACTGTGTAGCAACACCAAACGAAGTCTCGCACAGATAAAGACCGATTATCGCCATCACTTTCCAGAACCGGTTTTCGATATTGTTCATCAATATCAGCTGTGTTCTGCCTAGCATCAGGATCATGCATAACCACATGAATCCTATCTCAAGCATTCCAAACCAAGGAACATGCGGTGCGATACCGTACAGAAGCTTAAACATCCAGGCAAGCGGATACAGCATCTGTATATTATGCGCATCCGGTCTTCCGGTGTAAGCTCCCGAAAGTATATCCTTTATCAGGATATCATCGTTAAGATCATAATAAAATTTGAAATAGTGTCCTGCTATTATATACAGAACAGTTGTGACTATAGCAGCGCATACATACGAGATCACAACATATCTGTTTTCATCTTTTTGTTCCACTTTAACTCCATTAAAGAAGTTCTACTTAAAGAACTCTTCTACCTTCTCACAGATGTACTGGGTCTGTTCCTTCTTAAGACCATAATATAGCGGTAGCCTTACAAGTCTTTCGCTTTCACGTGTAGTAAACTTGTCTTCACCGTTAAACCTGCAGTATTTAAGTCCTGCCGGCGCACTGTGAAGCGGTACATAATGAAATACCGTAAGTATATCGTTTGCCTTCATGTGGTCGATAAATCTTGTTCTCTCATCTATATCCTTAAGCTTTATATAAAACATATGTGCATTATGCTTGCAGTACTCAGGGATCTTCTGAAGCTCGATCTTTCCCTCTTCTTCAAGATGTGACAGGTTTCTTCTGTACATGTTCCAGGTGTTTAGTCTGTCATCTGTTATCTCTTTTGCAAGTTCAAGCTGTGCCCAAAGATACGCCGCATTAAGTTCGCTGGGAAGATAGCTTGATCCGAAATCCTGCCACCTGTATTTATCAACCTGACCTCGATAGTACTTGCTTCTGTCTGTTCCTTTTTCTCTGAATATCTCAGCATTTTCAACAAACTTTTCATCTTTTAAGAGAATAGCTCCGCCTTCTCCCATGGAAAAATTCTTTGTCTCATGGAAACTGAAGCATCCAAAGTCACCTATTGCACCTAAAGCCTGTCCCTTGTACTCGCTCATTATGCCCTGAGCTGCATCCTCTATGACAAGAAGGTCATATTTATTAGCAATATCCATGATAGTATCCATCTCACATGCAACACCTGCATAATGAACGGGAACTATTGCTCTTGTCTTATCAGTGATAGCATCCTCAATAAGAGTTTCATCCATGTTCATGGTATCAGGCCTGATATCTACGAATACAACAGTCGCTCCTCTTAATACAAATGCATCCGCTGTTGAACAGAACGTATAAGACGGCATTATCACCTCATCTCCCGGCTTTATTTCAGCAAGAAGAGCAGCTAACTCTGTTGCGTGAGTACAGCTGGTTGTGAGCAATGCTTTAGCACATCCCGTCTTTTTTTCTATCCATTCGTTGCATTTCTTTGTGAACTGTCCGTCTCCACAGATTTTCTGCGCATCAACAGCCTGTTTAATATATTCATATTCCATTCCTGTAAAAGGAGGAACGTTGAAATTTAACATATCTTTACCTTCACTTATCAGTTTTGTAATCCACTCAAGACAAATTATATAATAACAGATTTATGTCCTTTTTTCCATGTTATCCTTTCAATGCATGCACAAAGAAGTTCACTATACTGTACCAGCGTTTCTTGTTATAATTCAGATCATATTTTGAAACTATGTTTTCTTTTCTGTGAGAATCAATTACCTGCGGGTATGTACTTCTAGCCAGCACATCATTCGTAAAATCTGCTTTATTCAAACCAAACTGTGAAGGATCTCTGAACGGTTTTATGTTATGTTTTTTGCAAAGAAGACTCCAAGCAGTTTGGTCATGTCTGTTCTCTTTGAATTCGTCATAGTTTTCTTTACCCATAACATTATCATCATCACTTACAACCCTGATATCCTGAGCATATGATAAGAATTCATCTATCAATTCAACTGTTTCTTTTGTCTTTTTCAAAATAATATAACCTGTACATATCTGAGCAGACCACAGATACTCAGGTTTGTCGCAATCCATTATTATCAGAGCATCGCGCTTGCTCCATCGTATTTCAGTCTTATCTATACAAAAACACATGACATCTGTATGTTCTGACTCCATTGCATCAAGTAATAACTTTATGGGTTGAACGAATGCACTGCCGGAATCTGTATATACTACATAATCTCCTTCTAATACCTCATCCAGGGCCTGTCGTATTATATATGGCTTCCATACCCAATAACCTCCGCCTCTGGATCTTGACAACAATTCCTTATTTTTCTCTTTAAACTCTGTAGGCAGTTTGTCTCTCGTCCACTCTACAACCTTGTCTGCACCATACTTAAGTGCCATTTTACTATTGAATTTCTGAGCCTTCCGGTATCTATTATCAGAATAATTAATCGCAAGTATCATATGTATACCTTTTCTTTGATAATCAATCGTTCTATTGTTCAAGCAGGTGCTTTTCATCCGTAAGCACATATGAATCAGCCTCATGTATATCGCCTATGACATTTACTCTTTCAAATCCATTAACACTGTTGCGAGCAATAGTCGGCTGATCTGCCCATATTATATTGTAAGTATATCTGTCTGTATCTTTTAAAGCTTCGACTGCGTCATCATTCGACGTCCTTCCCTCAATTATGTTATTATACAGTCCGTCAAGCTTTGTATATGAACATGGACTGTCGTCTATTCTCATAGCTCCATGTTCTCCCCTGCCTTTATACAGCAACAAAGGAGAATTCAAATATTCTATCCTATCTCCATACAACGTTTCTCCATGGTCTGCCATTACTAGAATATTTGAATTATCGTATACGCCATTTTTTCTTAATTCGTTCAGAAATGAATCTAGCATATCTATACAAGAAAGCGCAGTTTCTTCAAATTCCACGTCTTCATCAGTATACGTGAAATCTCTCTTATAATTTCTTATAGGATGCGTTCCTTTCAAGTGATATAGTTTAAAGCACTTTTTTACAGTTTTCACACTAATTTCTGATATCTGCTCGTTAAACATATAATTTTCCCAGTCATATGGTACTTCATTAATCGTATTACCATCCTTATCAACGTAATATATCAATTTAAGCTGATTCATATCATCCGGATAAAACCAGCAATACTTTTTCATATGAAAAGGCAAGTATCTGAAACCAACAAATCTATAAAGATATTTGATCAGTCTGGAATGCGAATCCACGCCATACCTAACCAAGTACCAGTTATTTGCATATGACGGATCATTCGCTATAGCACTTACAGCATATATCCCAGTCTCATATCCATTATCACCAAGCATCTTCAACAACTCAGAACTACTGTACGCTCTGTCTCTTGCCGAATCATAGTCCTCTTCACACAAATACTCTTTTCCTGTAATTATCTGCAACAGAGAATAATCTGTCATCTGATATAAAGACAGCGTATTCCTGCAGAACACAAAATCGCTAAGTTTATCCTTGATTTCAGATGATTCCGGCCCTTCCAACAAATCATCCATCATTCTGCCATCAAAACTGTCTAAAACAATGATAATGAAATTCTCTTCAGAAGAGTAATCCCATTCTCCTTCTGTGGTGCATACAACCTCAGATTTAGTGTCTAATCCGTTATACTTTATCATCGCAACAAAGAGTGTTTCCAGCATGAGCAGCATAAAGCATATGGAAAAAATATTTACAGATCGCTTCAGTCTTTTATGTGGTATTTTAACAATGAGTATCATTGCCAGCAGTATAACCGCAATAAACAGTATCAGTGACTTATAGCCATCTGCTTTATATGATGCCCATTCAATCGGCTTTCCATTAAGTACACCGTAATCAGCTTTTATATAATTTCCCTGAATATATAGAGCAAGAAATACAGAATATATAAAGAAAACAATCCTATCCCAAACCTTGGGTATAAACTGAAGCATAATCCTATCAATCAACAATCCAAATACGATCGAAACAATGAAAAAAATGAACAGATATCCCACAAAATCCTTTAGCGAAAACCATGTATCCTCTTTTATCATCAGATACATCTCAATCGGTGCAAATACAAAGAGCAAAAAACACATGGCAGGGATGGATATATTGTAAACATGCTTTTTATCGTTCATATAACCTGAATTCTCCATCATCCATGATTAATGTAAAACCCTGTTCATCGATAAGGCTTTCAATAGCAGTCCGCTTTTTTATATATGACTCAGATATCGGTTCTTCATTTCTGATAACTGCGACCACTCTGTAGTTTCCTCCCAGTCTTCCTTTAATGTTTTCCAGATCATTCTCAATCATAGAAACAGGATTGGAATCAAGATCCGGCCAAGCCGAAGACATGGCGCTTGGAATACCTGTTAGATATGTAAGTCCCGGGCAATTGCCATAAAGAATCAGTTCATCAGGTTCTATATCTTCTATTGCTTTACATATATTTTTAACTCTATCTGCATTATCCTTGTTGGTATACATTCCCTTTAATGACTCTATTCCTTCTATTAAGCAGTCTCTCTTTTCTCCACGCATACCATCTCTGAATACAAAGTTAAGGTGGAATCCATGGCTCTGAATAAGAACAACAACGATAAGTGAATATGCCATAATAGAAAACGGCAAACCTATCGTTATTCCTTTTTTATCATTATTTAGTCTCATCGCATTAAATCTTCTAATACATTCAAAACAGATTTTTACTGTTATCGGCAAAACAAGAAACAGATTATTGAGGTTCTGATATGTATGATTATTGCTTCCAAGCGGTGCTATCATAATGATCACAAGCGAGATCATCGCAAGAAGCAATGTCTTTTCATCTGTGTTTTCATCCTTGTTTTTTACCGTACGTATAATAACATATACATCCGCTATAAGACTGGCAATTAGTGCCATCATCCCCCACTCGTACATGCTCGTATAGTCTTCATAATATCTGAACGAGAACATTCCCCGTCCCCAGAAGAATCTGAGCATTACTGCTATCACAGCCATAAAAAAGCATCCGGCAGATACAAAAATCACAGTTTTGTAAGTCGGATTCTTGTCTCCTGAATATCTTGACAATAAAACCTTATCCATCAATGTAAATATCATAACCCCAATAGCCAGTACTATCAGAATCACTATGAACCACTTAAAACTGCGTATATAATCCTTAAGTGTTCCTGTTATCATTGCAAGAGGAGTATAACTCTCATCTGTCGAAGTTATACCAGCAAGCCCTGATATCATATCAGATAGACCACCTAGTCCGAATGTAGCTATGATCATCGCGATGCAGATAACAAGACCTAAAGCATATCCTGCAATACATACAAGAGTCTTTTTTACAACTCTCTTTTTGTAAATAATTCCCCATACCCATAAAGTAACTATCAACGCCATCTGGGTAATATTCGGGATCCTGACAAACACATTCGCACCGAGTATCAAGCCTGCCAGGAAAAAGAGCTTTTTATTCTCCTTAACAATACCCTTATACAAAAGTAAAGCTCCCGCTACCATAAAAAGGTACGAGAGATAATTATACAATATTCCTGTCGGAATCCAGCAGAAACAAACTGCTGCAAATTCGGCAATAAAAACGTTTCTTGCGCCCAAGTCATCCTTTAAAACCAAATATACGATCAATACGATAGCCGATAGCACCAGCCCCGTGTATATATTTGCAAAACGCAGCTGGTGTGCTCCAGGCAGTTTAAGGATGATCGATCCGATCTTGTTGGATAAAAAAGTCGATATTACCCACATACCTTCAAGCCTGTCAGCAAACATATAGTTGCCCAGGCTGTATGTGCTGTCTGATATATCAACTCCCTGATCATAGTTTATAAGCGGAAGGATCAGAAGTATGATCGGATATATCACAAGTTCTATTATTCTCTTGTATCTGTCATAGAGTCTTTGAAACATTATTTTGCCTTCTTAACCAAAGCCTTTCCGATCAATGCAAACAGTCTGCTCCGTAAATAATCAACTGCACACCCTACTGCAAAAACGATCACAACAGCGATTATCATCCTACATAAGCTTACAGGAAACAGTTGTGAAGTGTTGGCCCAAAGGAAATACGGCCACAAAAGTCTAATACCTATATTTTCATGGAATAGATAAACACCAAAAGTCAGCGGTGCCACAGCACATATAATATCAGATAGTTTTCCTGGTGCTATCTCTGTATATTTCCATATGTAGAAGAATGCTATCGAACTGAACAATACCAGTATGTAGTTATATGAGTACGTCATATCCGTATAATACTCTAGTTTTCCGGTTTCTCTGCATATTACTCCTGCAACAGAAGCTATACCCCAGTTCAACAGTACAGAAACTACATACATCGATACAGCTTTTGCTTTGGAATCA